>Ga0187892_10001410_pt1 | contig 55006 bp, 40 predicted proteins | sample MA1701073metaG_FD_139345 | JGI IMG/M metagenome (GOLD analysis project Ga0187892, IMG submission 139345) | Bio-ooze microbial communities from a basaltic lava cave in the Kipuka Kanohina Cave System on the Island of Hawaii, USA - MA170107-3 metaG ...
AAGTGCCGAGTGACGATTCCGCGGAGAGGTCGGACCTTTTCCTGTCCCGTCGCTTGTTTGCGTCCGTCTGGCGTCGCGTGCCCGGCCGGCGCTCGAAATCGAGCGCGGCCGGCCGGGGGCCATCGGGCCGACCTCGGCTCGAAGGCCTCGACGCCGGTTCCGCGCCCGGCGGACCTCTTATAATGCGCTCGCCGGCGATCGTCGTCCGGCCCTCGCGCTTCCCGAATGAACCCCAACGCCGCCGTCTTCGTTTCCGGCCCTCCCGAGGTCCGCCTCGTCAACGCGTTCGCGCGGCCGTTCGAGAACGCCGTCGCGACCGCGCGGACGTGCTACTCCGGGAAAGGCATCATCTCACCCGCCGAAGTCTCGGGCGACGACGAGCCCGACGAAGCGCGCCGCGCCGAGAAGGGCGCCCGCCGCGACGCCCTTGCGCGCGACATCTACAAGGCCGGGCACCACACGACGCTCCAGCACGCGCACTTCCAGTTCGCGCTCGGGAGGGTGTCGCGGCAATTCCTCTGGACGTTCCTGCACTCTCACCCCTTCTACAACTCCGAGCAGGTCTCGCAGCGCTACGTCGAGGTGAAGCGAGGATCCTATGCCGTGCCGCCGCTCTCGGGCCGCGCGCTCGACACGTACGTCGCGGCGGTCGAGAGCGAGACCGAGGCGTACAGGACGCTCATCGACGTCCTCACTCCGGTGACGGCGGAGGAGTACTACCGGATCTTCCCGTCGCGCAAGAACCGGCCGCAGTACGAGAAGGACGTGAAGAAGAAGGCGCAGGAGATCGCGCGCTACGCCCTCCCGATCGCGACGTTCGCGCACCTCTACCACACGGTGAGCGGGCTCACGCTGCTCCGCTACTGGCGGCTCTGCGAGCAGCTCGACGCGCCGACCGAGACGCGCGCAGTCGTCTCCGCGATGGTCGAGGCGCTGCTCGAGGCGGACCCGCTCTATCGCGCGATCCTCGAGGAGCCGGTGCCGCTCGAGGAGACCCCCGAGTGGCGGTTTTTCACCGAGACGTCGAGCGGCCCGAACGGCGCGCGGCGCGACGCGACGCGGGACTTCGTCGCCGAGTTCGACGCTGCGCTCGAGGGCCGCGTCTCGCGCCTCGTGGACCGGAAGCCCGGCAACGAATCGATGGTCGCGAGCGCGGTGCGCGAGATCTTCGGCCTCCCGCGCGCGCGGCTCGCCGACGCCGACGCGATCGCGCTCGCGCTCGACCCGTCGCGGAACACGCATCTCGGCGAGAACCTGAACGTCACGACGCACTCGAAGCTCGCGCGCGCTCTCTTCCACGCGTCGTACACGTTCCGGAAGAAGCTCTCGCACACCGCCGACAGCCAGGACCAGCGCCACCGGATGACGCCCGCCTCGCGGCCCGTCCTCGCGTCGCACCTCTCGGGCGAGCCGGACTACGTCGTGCCGGAGCTCGTGAAGCGATCGCCCCGGGCGCTCGAGATCTACGAGAAGGCGATGTCGCGGGCGTTCGAGGCGGCGGCGGCGCTCCGCGAGATGGGCGTCTCCGAGGAGTACGCGCTGTACGTCCTTCCGAACGCGCTCGCGGTGCGGTTCACCGAGTCGAGCGATCTCCTCAATCTCCATCACAAGTTGAAGAGCCGCCTCTGCTACAACGCGCAGGAGGAGATCTGGCGCGCGTCCCTCGACGAGGCGCTGCAGATCGACGAGCTGGAGCCGCTCATCGGGCGCTACCTCCTTCCCCCTTGCGGCGTCCGCATCATGGCGAAGTCGACGCCCTACTGCCCCGAGGGCGCGCGCTACTGCGGCGTCCCGGTGTGGAAGCTCGACCGCCGCGAGTACGCGCGGGTGCTGTGACGGAAGTCTCCCGTCACGCCGTCCGGATCTCGAGGCGGCGAACGCCGGGGACGAGCGGCAGACCCTCTGCGACGAGGCGGCCCTTTTCGCACCTCGCCCGGATCGGGGCGCCGCCGGCGCCGGCGATCGCGTAGTCCCCGTCCTTCAGCCCCTCGATCTCGATCCGCGTCCGCGACGGGGGAACGCGCTCGCACGCGATCGTGACCGAGATCCGGTCGCGCGACTCGAAAGCCAGCACCTCGGCGAGGTCGCCGGCGTCGATGCGCACCCGGATCGCGAGCGGCACGAAGATGACGGACTTCCTGAGGCCGTCGCGCGGGATGACGCGCCAGTCGTCGAACCGCCGCTCGAGGACTCCGCCATAGCCGATCGGTCCCAGCTCCTTGTCGTCGACCGAGATCGTCGCGAGCCCCCGCATGGCGTCGGCGAAGGAGAGCGCGGCCTCGCCCGAGAGCGGGTCGAACCCGCGGCGCGACGGCTCGGAGTCGTACGCGGCGTGCGCGACGCCCGACTCCTCGATGAGGCCGAACGGCGCCAGGATCGCCCCGTACGCGGCGTCGGCGAAGCGTCCGGCCGGGTCTTCGACGAGCGCGTCGGCGAGCGTCTTCGCGCCGCCCTCGATCGAGCGGGCGGGAACGAGGCCGCCGCACTCGAAGGAGGGCGCGTCCGGGAGCGCGGCGCGGATCCGCGCCCGATCGGCGGGCGGCGCGGCCGGCGGAAGCCACTCGTTCGCGAGCGCTTCGAGATCGCCCGTCTCCCCGCCCGCCCCGCCTCGGATCGACGCGAGGATCCTGAGCGTCTCCGCGACGAACGGGAGGTGCTCGCCCCACTCCGCCTCGAGACGCCCCGCCCGCGCGGCCGGGAGGACGTGTCGCGCGGCGAACGCCTCGAGGCAGTCGATCTCGCGCGGATCCGGGATCGCTCGGGTCTTCCGGGCAAGAAACAGGGGCTCGGCGGCGCCGACCGCGCCGCGGCCGCTCACGAGGTCGGCGCGCGCGTCCTCGAAGACGATCGACCCGCGCGCCGCGTCGTAGGGGAGGAAGGCGCCCTTCCGCTTCATCGCGTCGTCGGGGTCGAGGCAGCGCTGGTGCTCCGCCACGAACCGCGCGCGCGCGACGAGGAGATCGCGGAGCGGTGCGGTCGCGAGGAGCGTCACCTGCGTCCACTCGTCGCGGCCGTAGTGGACCCGGACGCGGCGGCGCCCCTCGCCCTCCACGCGGACGCGGAAGATCTGCCCCTTCTCGCGCTTCCCGACGGTCTCGATGGTCGTCCCGCCCTCGAGCGTTTCCATCGCGCGGATGGGCACGTCGGTCGCGATGCGGACGCGCGCTTCGAGGTCGCGCGGCAGGACGGGGCCGGGGACGACGCGGATCGAGAGCTTTCCGCTCGAGAGGAGGATCCGCTCGCGCTCGAAGTCGTCGGCGACGGCGTGGAACCGGAGCGAGAAGGCCCGCGACTCGCCCGGGGAGAGCGCGAGCGAGCGGTGGTCGTTCGGGCCGTCGGCTGTCCACTCTTTCTCCCGAGCGCCGCGAGAGCAGAGGTAGATCTCGCCTTCCGCGCGGGAAAACTCTTCGGGCGCCGTACCGGGCCCCGCGATCGCGAGCAGATCGTCACCGCGCCCGTCGCGCCGCGCCCAGCGGAGGATCGTGCCGTGGCCCGCGACGAACGGATGGAAGTGCGCCGCCTCTCCCTCGCCGGGAATCGCGAGCGCGAGGTCGCGGACCTCGACCGGGGCGTCCGTCGCGTTCGCGATCTCGAAGTGAATGACGAGCGCGGGGCCGGGCGCCGCCTCGACGAGACAGCGGACGCGCGCGCGGAGGAGCCGCCACCCGCCTTCCCGCGCTGACGGCGCGTGGTACGCGATCTCGACGCCGTCCGGGATCGATCGAGCCGCGCGCACGTCGCCCGAAGCAAAGCTCGACTCCTTCGATTCGGAGCCTCTGCGATCGCGCACCACTGCGCGAAGGTGGCCGAGCCCCGGTCGTCGCGCGTCGCCGAGGTCGAAGAAGGCTCCCGCGGAGCCTGCGATCCGGACGATCGTGCCGAGATCGAGGTCGGCGTCGGCGCGGAGCCGGCGCCCTGCCTCGATCGCGGCTCGGCGCGGCTCCGGCAACGGGGTCCCCCTGCTCGTCAATTCCCGAGGCTTCCGAGCGGCGCCGGGATGCGGCCGCCGCGGCGCATGAATCCCGCGGACGAGTAGCGGTTGACGTCCATGACGATCGCCTCTCCGAGGAGGCCGCCGTACTGGACGCGGTCGCCGGCCTTCCGGCCCGGAACCGGCAGGATCCTCACCGCCGTCGTCTTGTGGTTCACGACGCCGATCGCCATCTCGTCCGCGATGATCGCTGCGATCGTCTCCGCGGACGTGTCGCCCGGGACGGCGATCATGTCGAGCCCGACCGAGCAGACGGCGGTCATGGCCTCGAGCTTGTCGAGAGAGAGAGAGCGGTCGGCGACCGCGCGGACCATGCCGGCGTCTTCGCTCACCGGGATGAAGGCGCCCGAGAGGCCGCCGATCGACGACGTCGCCATGGCGCCCCCCTTCTTCACCGCGTCGGTGAGGAGGTAGAGCGCCGCGGTGGTCCCGTGGGTGCCGGTGCGCTCGAGCCCCATCGCCTCGAGAATGTCGGCGACCGAGTCGCCGATCGCCGGCGTCGGAGCGAGCGACAGGTCCACGATGCCGAACTCGACGCCGAGGCGGCGTGCGGCCTCGCGGCCGACGAGCTCCCCCATCCGAGTCACCTTGAACGCCGTCTTCTTCACCTCCTCGGCCACCGCGCCGAGGTCGGCGTCGGGCGGCATGTTCGAGAGCACCGCGCGGACGACGCCCGGGCCGGAGACGCCGACGTTGACGACGAACTCGGGCTCGCCGAACCCGTGCATCGCGCCAGCGACGAACGGGTTGTCGTCCGGGATGTTCGCGAAGACGACGAGGCGGCAGCAGCCGATCCCGTCTCGTGTCGAGCGCGCCGTCTCGAGGATGACGCGCGCCATGCGATTCACGGCGTCGACGTTGATGCCGCTCCGCGTCGAGGCCACGTTGACCGACGAGCACACGCGGCTCGTGCGGGCGAGCGCCAGCGGGATCGAGTCGATCAGCGCGAGGTCGCCGCGAGTGCACCCCTTCTGGACGAGCGCCGAGTAGCCGCCGATGAAGTCGACGCCGATCTCGGCTCCCGCGCGGTCCATCGCCTCGGCGACCGGCGAGTAGTCGGTCTCGGACGCCGACTCCGCGATCGCCGCGACGGGCGTCACCGCGACGCGCTTGTTGACGATCGGGATGCCGAGGTCGGCCTGGATCGCCTGCGCCACCGGGACCAAGTTCCGCCCCCGCTCGACGATCTTCCTCCGCACGTTCTCGGCGACGCGGCCGATGCTCCGGTCGCAGCAGTCGCGGAGCGACACTCCGAGCGTCACCGCGCGGATGTCGAGATGTTCCATCTCGACCATCCTGATCGTCTCGAGGACCTCTCGCGTGGTGAAGGGCATCAGGCACTCGCTTGACGGCAGCCGCGGGCGCTCTCGACCATCCTGATCGTCTCGAGGACCTCTCGCGTGGTGAAGGGCATCAGGCACTCGCTTCACGGCAGCCGCGGGCGCTCTCGACCATCCTGATCGTCTCGAGGACCTCTCGCGTGGTGAAGGGCATTCGACTCAAATCCGGTGCATGTACCGGAACACCTTCTCGTTCTGGACCGTCACACGGTACTGGCCTTCGCGCGAAAGGCCTTCCAGCGCCTGCCGCGCGGACTCGTAGTCGGCCTCGGCGCGCGTGAAGTCGACGATCAGGATCATGTTGAAGTAGTCCTGGATCATCTTCTGGCTCACGTCGACGATGTTGCCGTCGAGACGCGCGATCGCGGTCGCGATCTCGGCGAGGACGCCGGGGCGGTTCCGGCCGACCGCTGTGACGATGACGATCAGCTCCTCGCCCGCGGCGGCCCCGCCGCCCGCCCCCTTCGAGACCGGCGCGATCCGCGCGGCGGCCTTCGGGAACGCCGGGGGCAGCGGCCCGTCCGCCGGCCGCGGAAGCGGCGTCGACGGCCCGACCGGACGCTCCTCGTCCACCTGGAACACGACGCGGATCCCCCGCGCGGCGGCGCGGTCGAGCGCCGACGGCGTGATCACCGTCCCCTTCGAGACGACGATGGGCGATCGCGGATCGAGACGGTCGACGTCCGCCTCGGTGACGACCTCGCGGGCCATCGCTCAATCTCCGCGTCCGTCGCTCAAGGGAGGAATGGCTCGCCTCCTTCGACCGAGATCGAGTCGACGATCGCGACGATCGCGGTCTGGTAGCCGACGTCCTGCCCCTTTCCCAGCGTGTGCCGCGCCGCGCGCCCGGTCGCGACGATGACCGTCTCGCCGATGCCGGCGCCGATCACGTCGGCGGCGACGATCACCTCGCTCGCCTTTTCGCCCTCGAGCGTGAACGGGCGCACCATGAGGAACCGGAAGCCTTCGAGCGTCGGCTCCTTCTTCGTCGCCCACACGTTGCCGACGACCGTCCCGAGGAACATTGCGCTAGCGCTCCCCCCGGGACGCGGGCGTCACCGAGAGACGGAGATCCTCCGTCGACTGGAGCCGGTCGACGATCCCGACCACGGCCGCCTCCACCGCGATGTCCTGGCCTCGCTCGAGCGCGACGCGGGCCGCGCGCCCGAACGCCACGATCACGTCCTCTCCGACGCCGGCGCCCACGTTGTCGGCGGCGACGACGACGCCGACGCGGGCCTTCCCGGGACGCGTCCGAGATTCGAGCGGGTCGACGAGAAGGAGGCGGAAGCCCTCGAGGGTTTCGACTTTCCGCGTCGCCCAGATCTCGCCGATCACGCGGCCGACGAACATCTGCGCCCTCTCCGCATCGAATCTCGCCTCACAAGTGCCTCTCTCCCTCGGGGTTCCGCTTGCCGGAGACGCCGTCGAGCGCATTGAGGGCGGCGCGGGACGCCTCCTGGATGTGCGCCTCGGTGCCGCCGAGGTAGAGCCGTCCGAACGCGCCGAACGCGCGCATCTCGATGAGCGTGATGGGCGACGCCTTTTCCGCCTCGTTCGCGGCGAGGACCACGTAGCCCGCCGGGTGCACCTCGAGGATGTAGAGCGTCTGGCCTCCGAGGAGCATCGAGCCCGAGCGATTCCTGTTGATCAGCATCGCCTGGTGGTCGTCGACCGCCGTGATGATCTGCGTCGAGACGATCGCGGGCTTGAGCCGCTCCTCCTCGCGGAGCTCGAGATGGGCGAGGATCTGGCGCCCCGCCTCGAGCACCTCCGCTTGCGAGTGCGCGTGCACCTCGAGGAGCCCGTAGGCGCGCTCGACGACCTGGATGCCGGGACGCACGTCGGTCTTCTTCAGAGCGACGTCGGTGATCCGGTTGATGAAGATGCCGGGCGCGATCTCCACGTAGAGCGCAGCCTGGCCCGCGACCGGGAGATAGCCCTTCGCGGTCGACGCCACGTAGGCCGCGAACTGCGGCTGCATGCTGTCGAGAAAGACATGGGTCCGAAGTTCGACGCCCGCCAAGGGTCACCTCTTCTCGTTCGTGGCGATGGATCGCGGACTCGGGAACCGGGTCGAGGACGAGACGACCTCGCCGCCGACGGTCCGGACCTGCCGCACGCGGCCGCGGCGCACGCCGGACGGCCCCGTCAGGCGGTCTGCTCGACGGTCCCGCCCTGCGGCAGGATCTGCTCCACCTCGCTGTGCGGCCGCGGAATGACGTGGACCGAAACGAGCTCGCCCACGCGCTTCGCGGCCGCGGCCCCGGCGTCGGTCGCCGCCTTCACGGCGCCGACCTCGCCCCGGACCATCACGGTGACGAAGCCGCCGCCGATCTTTTCCTTGCCGATCAGGATCACCTTCGCGGCCTTCACCATCGCGTCGGCGGCCTCGATGGCGCCGACGAGCCCGCGGGTCTCGATCATGCCCAGAGCGATGTTGCTCATCTGCGACGTCCTCCTCCTCCTCGCCAGCTTTTTCTCGCGTGCAGCGCGTCGATCGGCATCGGCACTCCGTCGTCACTTTCTCGCGGAGGTCAGGACCGCCCCCGCGAGATCATCGATTCGATGTCCTTCGGCGACAGGACTTCTCCCCGGTCCGCCGACATGGGACGCGGCGGAAGCGGCCACGGCCCTCCCGTCCCTGAAGTCGGGTCGAAGCCCCGGTACGGCGGCACCCTCCCCGCGCTCGCCGCGGCCGGCTCGCGCGCCCCGCGCTCGGGCGGGTTCGCGACCGGCGGCGCCGGGAAGGGCGACGCGTCGGCGGGCGAGCCCCCGGCGAACCGCGCCGGAAAGGCCTCGCGCCCGCCCTCGAGCCGGGTCCGCCACGTCTTGTCGTATTCCTCGAGGAAGAGCTCGTTCACGTACGCGAGCCGCTTCACGTTCACGAGGTTCATCGGATTCACGTTGTCGGAGGTGATGTTGTTCCCCGGCGTGCCGCAGCCGAGCGTCATCGACGGCACGAGGTTCGTCATGAAGCCGACCGCGCCCTGGCTCGCCGGAGCGTTGACCAGGATCCGGTAGGCGGGCTTCTTGAGCGCGTACTCCATGACGACCTTCTGATCGGTCGCGTGGATGACGAGCGTGTGGCCGAGCCCGCCGAACTTCAAGACCTCGATGCAGCGGTGGCAGCCCTTCTCCCACCCGTTCTCGACGTAAAGCGCGACCATCGGGCAGAGTTTCTCGATCGAGATCGGCCACTCCCAGCCGACGCCCGGGAGCGGGCAAACGAGCACCGTCGTCTTCTGCGGGATCGCGAATCCCGCCATCTCTGCGATGCGCGCCGGAAACTGCCCCACGATGTCGGGGTTCATCCGGCGGCCGCGCGCGACGATCCTGTTGAGCTTCCCGATCTCCTCGTCGTTGCAGACGTATGCGCCGAGCGCCACGAGGTTCCGGAGGAGCGCATCGCGCACCGGCTCGTCGACGACGAGCGCCTGCTCGGAGCAGCAGAGCGTCCCGTTGTCGAACGTCTGGCTCGAGACGATCGCGGCCGCGGCCATCTTCACGTCCGCGCTGCGGTCGACGTAGCACGGGACGTTCCCGGGGCCCACGCCGTAAGCGGGCTTCCCCGCGCTGTACGCGGCCCGCACGAGCTCCGCGCCGCCGGTCGCGAGGATGAGCGCCGTGTCGCGGTGCTTCATCAGCTCCTCGATGCCAGGGAGCGTCGAGACCGTGAGCCAGCCGATGCACCCCTCGGGCGCGCCCGCGCGGAGCGCCGCCTCGTACACGACGCGGCACGACTCCGAGATGCAGCGGACGCCGCGCGGGTGCGGCGAGATGACGATCGCGTTCCGCGCCTTGAGCGAGATGATGCACTTGAACATCGCGGTCGACGTCGGGTTCGTGATCGGGATGATCCCCGCCGTGACCCCCATCGGCTCCGCGATCTCGTAGACGCGGTTCTTGTCGTCGCGCCTAAGGATGCCGACCGTCTTCATCCCCTTGATCGCCTCCCAGAGGCCCTGGGTGGCGAACTGGTTCTTCTTGATCTTGTACTCGACGACGCCGAAACCCGACTCCTCGACCGTGAGCCGCGCGAGCGGCTCTGCGGCGCGGCAGCCTGCCTGGCACATCGCCTCGCAGATCCGGTCGACGTCCTCCTGGCCGAGCTCCGCGAGCGCCTCCTGCGCTTTCTTCGCGCGCTTCACGAGCGTGCGTGCCTGCTGGATGGAGAGGAGGTCCTCGTCGACGAGTGTCCCTTCGTCGCGCGCCATCGGTTACTTCTCCTCCTCTCCCGGGGACAGCGCCTTCGTGAGCTCGCGGAGGAGATCGTCCCGTCCCATGGCGCTGATGCGCCGGCCCGCGTACGGGAAGCCCGGGACTCTCCGCGCGACGCGCCTGAGCTCCGCGACGCTCAAGCTCTCGAGCTTCTCGACCGCGGGGAGAGATTCAGGCTCCGCCGCCGCCGAAGGGATCCCGCTCCCGCCCTCGGGTCCCCGCGGCGGAGCGAACGCGCCGGGGCCGATTCCACCGGGCGGCGGCGAAGGAGGAGGCTCTAGCCCCGGAAGAAGCGTCTCCACCTGGTCGTGGGGCCGGGGGATGACGTGAACCGACACGAGCTCTCCCACCTTTTTTGCCGCGGCCGCCCCGGCGTCGGTCGCGGCCTTCACCGCCCCCACCTCGCCCCGGACGAGAACGGTCGTGTACCCGCCGCCGATCGTCTCCTTGCCGATGAGCGTGACCTTGGCCGCCTTCACCATCGCGTCGGCCGCTTCGACCGAGCCCACGAGCCCCCGAGTCTCGACCAGGCCGAGCGCGATGAAGGCCACAGGGGGCTCCGGAGGAAGGTCGCGTGCTCCGGCGGGGGAAACTCGTGCTCCGTGGCCGGCCGGCCTGCCACGGGCGGCCGATTTTAGCAGCGAGCGCTCCAGCCGCAAGGTATCGGGCGCGTGCTCCCGACCGGCCGGCGCGTCAGCGCCGGTCGTCGAAGTCGTCCGCCGCGATCACCGGCACCTGCCGGAGCGCCACGTTGAGGACGAGCGCGAGCGCGATCACGGACGAGAGGAGCGACGACCGCCCGTGCGACACGAACGGCAGCGGCACCCCCTTGTTCGGCAGGAGCCCGACCGCCATCGCGACGTTGACGAGCGCCTGGCACGAGAGCGCGGCCGTGACTCCGACCGCGATCAGCTTGCCGCAGGGCTCTCGGACTCGGAGCGCGACCGAGAGCCCGAGCCCGGTGAAGAGGGCGAAGAGCCCGAGGAGGAGCGCGCAGCCCATGAAGCCCCATTCCTCGCCGATCACGGAGACGATGAAGTCGGAGTGCCGCTCGGGCATGAAGCCGAGCGTGTTGAGGGGGCCGCGGCAGATCCCTTCGCCCGTGAGACCGCCCGATCCGATCATCGCCTTCGACATCTCGATCTGGTACGCGGCCCCGTCCCGGTCCGCGGACGACGGCGCGACGAACGTGACGAGGCGTTCGCGCTGGTAGGGCTTGAGGCCGTAGGCGACGAGGAGCGCCCCGCCCGCGAGGGCGAGGACGACGAGAAGCGCGATCGGCTTCCTCCGGACGCCCGCGGCGTAGAGGACCGCGAGAGCGCCGGGGAAGATGAGGATCGCAGTGCCGAGATCCGGCTCGGCGGCGATGAGGAGCGCGGGTGCGGCGACGAGACCGAGCGGAAAGAGGAGCCCGCGGAAGTTCCTGAGATCCGGCCGGTGGCGGAGGCTCCACGCGAGGAGGAGGACGACGAGCGGCTTCATGAACTCGCTCGGCTGGACCACGACGGGGCCGAGCCGGATCCAGCGTCGCGCGTAGTTCCTCGTCTCCCCGAGATAGAGCGTGGCGGCGAGGGCGAAGAGCGCCAGGAGATAGAGAAGGGGCGCGAACCGCGCGATGCGAAGGTAGGGCACGGCGACGACGACGGCGCCGACGAGCGCCGCAAGCCCGATGCCGCGGAGCTGTTGCGCGGCGAACGCGCGGCTCTCGCCGGTCGCGGCGTCGAACGACGCGCTGTCGATGAAGAGGACGCCGAGGAGCATGAGCGCCGCGGACGTCGCAAGAAGCGGCCAGTCGAGGCGCCGGAGCATGTCGCGGATCGAGAGCAGGGCTACTTCCTCCTCTCGAAAAAGGAGCGCAGGATCTCGGCCGCCACGGGCGCAGCGGCGTCGCCGCCGTGGCGGCCCTCGAACTCGAGGAGCACGGTGACGACGACCGCGGGGTCGCTCGCCGGGGCGTAGCCCGTGAACCACGCGTGATCGGGAGACCCCCCGTCGCGCCGGCCCGTCTGCGCCGTGCCGCTCTTGCCCGCCGCCGAGAAGGCCGAGAGGCCGGAGTGCGCGGCGGTCCCGGTCTCGACGACCGCGCGCAACGCCTCGCGCACGACGTCCAGCGTTCGCGGCGAGAGGGGGAGCCGCTCGGGCGGCGGCCGCCGCGCGGGCTTGCCGCCGATCGAGCGGACGAGGCGGAGCTCGGGAAGCTCGCCGCCGCCCGCGAGGGCGCACGTCATCCGGGCCACCTGCGCCACGGTCGCCTCGACGTCGACCTGGCCGATCGCGAGGAACCGCGAGTCGGCGGTCGTCCACGACCCCTTTCGCCCGAAGAGGAGGGCGCCTTCGTCGTCGGCGACCTCGAGGCCCGTCCGGGCGCCGAAGCCGAGCCGCCTCGCCCACGCGTCGAGGCGCGCGCCTCCGAGCGCCTCGCCGACGCGGTAGAAGTAGACGTTGCACGACTTCTCGAGCGCCGTGCGGAGGTCGGCGTCGCCGTGGACTCCGAGGCACGTGAACTCGCCCGGCCGGTGGAGGTAGCCGCGGCAATGGAATCTCGTCTCCGGCGTGACGAGGCCCTCCTCGAGCGCGGCGAGGGCGACGGCGATCTTGAACGTCGATCCCGGGTACGGCTGGCGCGCCCGCCGCGTGACGCGGGAGAGGAGCGGCCGGTGCTCGCTGTCGGCGGCGAGGCGCGCGTAGCCCGTTCGCAGCTCGTCGATCGCGAAGCCGGGCGCGCTCGCCGCGGCGAGCACTTCCCCCGTCCTCGGATCGACGACGATCGCGCCGCCGTGGCGGCCGGCGAGCGCGCGCTCGGCGGCGGCCTGAAGCGAGGCGTCGAGCGTCAGCACGACGTCCTCGCCGGCGACGGGGTCCGTGCGCTCGATCACCTCGACCTCGCGCCCGCGCCGGTCGCGCTCGACGATCTCGAGCCCGTTCCGCCCGGCGAGGAATCCGTCGAGCGCCGCTTCGAGGCCCGCGCGGCCCGCCGTCCTCCCCGGATCCCTCGCGCCGACGAACCCGAGGAGGTGCGGCGCGATCGGGACGAGCGTCCTTCGCTCCGTCGACTCCTGCACGGCGAGGCCGGCGAGACCGCGACGCGAGGCGGCAAGCTCGAGCGCCGTGTCCGCCGGAACGTCGCGCGCGATCGTCCGCGGGCGGAACGGGTGGTCGCCGCTCGCCATCTGGTAGCGCCTCTCGAGCTCGCGCTCCGAGAGGAGCGGGAAAGCCGCCGGGTCGTGCCCGAGCGCCGTCCGGGCGCGCACCACCGCGCCCGAGAGGAGGAGCTCGGCGTCGAGCGTGTCGAGAAGCCGCTCCGCGGTGAGGCCGAGGAGCGCCGCGGCCGCCTCGAGGTCGCGATCCTCGTCGAGAAGGGCGGCACGAGCCCGCTCGCGGATCGACTCGCCGCCCGGGAGCGAGAGGGCCGACTCGAGCGAGTCGAATCGCCGCGCCTTTCGCAGTCTCGTCCGGACGTCGGGGCTCGGGAGGTCGAAGAGGTTCGCGAGCGCGCGCTCGGCTTCGCGGCGGACCGCGTTGCTCGCGATCGAGCGCACGTCTCCCGCCCGAACCGCGAGGATCGCGTCGATCGCGGCCGTGGCGGCGCCGCGGATCGCCGAGAGCGTCGCCCGCCTCGGGACGGCGCCTGCCGCGAGCGCGTCCCGGAGCGCCGCGAAGCTCGTCGCGATCGCGTGCCGGAGGACGAGCGTCCCGGTCGGCCCGATCGCTTCGCCGAACGTCGATCCCCCGTCCGCGGCCCGCGTCCAGGCGTCGAACGAGCCGTCGCCGTCGCCCGCGATCCCGGCGAGGCGCTTCATCGCCGCGAGCCCCTCGTCGCCGGCGGTTCCCCGGCCGGCGAGATCCGCGGCCCTTAGCGAGAGGACGTCGTCGGCCGGGGAGGCGCCGGCGAGCCTCGGGTCCGCCGCTCGCGACGGGCCAAAGAGCGCCGACAGCCTTTCGAGCGCGCCGAGGACGCCGCCTCGGGTGAAGTAGCCCGGCCGAAACACGACGTCGAAGGACCGCTCGTCGCGGACGAGAAGCCGGCCCCCGCGATCGTAGAGGCTCCCGCGGCGGTGCGGGATCGACTCTTCGAGGATGCGCCGCTTCCGCGACTCGAGGGCGTAGCGGTCGTGATCGAAGACCTGGAGCTGGAAGTAGCGCCCGAGAACCGAGGCGTAGAGGAGGGAGAAGGCGAGACCGAGGTGCCGCACCCGCCGCTCGAACGGTTTCACGACCCCTCCGCGCGCGACGGCCGGCGCCGCGAGAGCGCCCGGATCACCACGCCCTCCCGAAGCGCTGCGGGCGGACTCCGAGGAGCGGCGCGACGACCCAGCCGAGGGGCACCGAGAGGAACGCGGCGAGCGCCGCTCCGGCCGCGAAGATCCCGATTGCGAGAGCCGGCTCGGCCGCGACGAGCCCGCGTCGGGCGAGGACGTCCGCCGTGATCGCCGCGAGGAGAGAGACGGCGGCGACGACGAGCGCGCGGGCGAGCCCGCTTCCGAAGTAGATCGAGTCGCGCACCCGCGAGATCGCGGCGGCGAAAGAGACGTTCACGATCGAGTGAAGGAGGACCGGCTCCGCCGAGAAGAGATCTCGAACGGCCCCGAGCGCGAGCGCCACCGCGATCGCCGACCGCGGCGAAGCGCGGAGGGCGGCGAGAGCCGAGGCGACGAGGAAGAGGTCGACGGGCGGCGCGCCGAGGCGCGCGAGTCCTCGCTCGGCCAGAAAGAGCGCGGGCGGCAGGCCGGCGCAGAGAATCGCCCGGGCGAAGGGCCTCATCGGCGTGCCGGACGGGCCGTAACCGCCGGGATCAAGGCGCCCCCTCGTCGGCCGCCGCGGCGGGGCCGCGGAGACGGTGGACGGTGACGGCGCCGCCGCGCCGCGCGAGCGCGATTCCCTCGAGCGCGACCGTCACGAGATCGCCGGCGGCGACGGTCGGAACGGGCTCGAGCCGCCCGACGAGGAACCCGGGCGCCGCAGTCCCGTCGTCGGGCGCCGTCACGAGGAGGCCGCCGCGGCGCGCGCCGTCCGGCGCGCCCGCGACCGATTCGACGCGGAGCCGAGAGCGGCCGAAACCGCCGCGCAGCCCGAGCCGAAGCGCCGGACGCCCGCCGTCGGGCGCGACGAGGAACGCCTCGACCCGGAAGCCCGGGTCCTCGGGCGTCGCGGCGCGGGTGACGCGAGCGCCGGTAGAGCCGACGATCCGTCCCACGACGGCGCCCGCGGCCTCGATGAGCGCGCCCGGGGCGAGCGGCCGGGCGCTCGCGAGGAGAAGCGTCCGGCGGAAGGGCGACGCGTCGGCCGCGGCGACGATCTCGGCGGAAAGAGGCTCGAAGGCGCGGAGCGGGTCGACCGGCCCGCTCGATTCGACCGGACCGGCGAGCCCGACCCGCGCGACGAGGGCCGGGTCGGCGGACGCCGCCACGGAGTCCGCGACCGGCCCGCCGTTGACGGCGATCGAGACGCCGATCTCGATCCCGCCGGGCACGCCCTTCGGCATCGGCGCCGTGTCGACCCGCGCGCCGGCCGGGACGCCGTCGAGATCGCTCGCGTACCGCACGCGGAGTCCTCTCGATCCGGCGGCGACCAGCGCGAACCGGACCGGCCCGACGCCCGCGCCCCCGCCTTCGGTCTCGGCCGCGACCGCGAGCCCCCGGTCGGAGAGGAGGCGGCAGCGGGCGAGCCCGAAGTCGATCCGGTCGACGAAGCCGACGAGGCGCCCGAGGTCGTCCGTCACGGCGCGGCCCTGAGCCCAGTCCTTCGATTCCGAGGCGGGAACGGCGGCGACGAGCGCGTGCCGCGACGGCTCGCAGGCGACGACCACCGCCGGCCCCGGGGTCGCGGCGCCGTAGAGCGACGACGCGGCGAAGCGGGCAAGAGAGGACGCGCCGTCCGTCGGCGAGAGGTCGCGCCCGCGTGCGAGCGGCAAAGCGACGACCGAAAGGACGCGCGCACGGAGGCGATCGAGCGGCGCGCGCGCGAGGTCCATCGCGGCAATCGCGAGCGCGAGCGCGGCCACGAGCCGGACGGTCCGGCCGCGGCGAGGCCTGCCGACGAAGACCGTGCCCATGACGCGGGGCCCTCCCCGGCCCCTCGACCCGCGCGCTACACGCGGACGACCTGCTTCACGCCCGCGCCCCGTTCCGCCCTCGGCCCGCGCCGCCCGGCCGCCGGCCTCGCGACTGGCGCGGGTTTCGAGGCGCTCACTCCTCCGACGCGCTGAGGATCTGCTGCAGGAGGCCCAGCTGGTCGAGGATCTCGCCAGTTCCGCGCGCCACCGCTCGAAGGGGGTCGTCCGCGATGCGGACGGGGAGGCCGATCTCCTCTTCCACCACGCGGTCGATGCCCTTCAGGAGCGAGCCTCCGCCCGCCATGACGATTCCGTCCTCGACGATGTCGCCCGCAAGCTCGGCGCTCGTGCCCTCGAGCGTCCGGCGGATCGCGCCCATGATCGCCGTCATCGGCTCGCGGAGGGACTCGCGCACCTCGATCGACGTGATGATCGCCTTGCGCGGGAGGCCCGTGACGACGTCCCGGCCGCGGACCTCCACCTTCACCTCCTGCTGGAGCGGGGCGGCCGAGCCGATCTGGATCTTGATGCGCTCGGAGGTCTGCTCGCCGATGAGGAGGTTGTAGTTCTTGCGAAGGTGCTGGATGATCGCCTCGTCCATCTCGTCGCCCGCGACGCGGATGCTCTCGCAGGTGACGATGCCGGCGAGGCTGATGACCGCCACTTCGGTCGTTCCTCCGCCGATGTCGACGATCATGCTGCCGCGCGCCTCGGTGATCGGGAGTCCGGCGCCGATCGCGGCGGCCATCGGCTCGTCGATGAGGAAGACCTTGCGCGCTCCCGCCCGCTCGGCCGAGTTGATGACCGCCCGCTTCTCGACCGCGGTGATCCCGGACGGGATCGCGATGATGACGCGCGGCTTCACGCCCCAGCTCCGCTTGTGGACCTTGCGGATGAAGTACCGGAGCATCGCCTCGGTGATCTCGAAGTCGGCGATGACGCCGTCCTTCAGCGGCCGGATCGCCTCGATGTTGCCCGGGGTCTTCCCGAGCATCTTCTTCGCGGTCTCGCCGACCGCGTTGCCGTCGAGGAGGACGCGATTGGTGCCCTTCTGCACGGCGACCACGGAGGGCTCGGAGAAGGCGATGCCTTCGCCTTGGACGCACACGAGGGTGTTGGCGGTGCCGAGGTCGATCCCGAGGTCGAGAGAGAACTTCCCCATCAACCAGTCGAAGATCCGGATCATGCCCGCTCACCCCCCGTCCCGGCGCGTCGGAGGAAGCGGCCGCCCGCCCGCCGCGAGACGCGCGCGAGACGACGGGCCTCCGGGCGAGTGTGGAGACACTCGTCCCCGGAACGACCCGACCGAATCGCTGCCCGCCCCTTCACCGCCCAGGACCGCCCTCCCGCTCTCCCATCCGGGGACCGACCGAACCCCGGCCCGACGCACGGCCTCGCAAAGACCCCGGCGACCCGCCCCTTCCTCGGCTCGACCGGCGCCCACAGCTTATCAACCGCGGCGCCGTTCGCGAAAGCGAACGGGCCTCGGAGTCCCTTTCGGGTCGGCGGAGCTCAGCCTCCGAACAGTCCGGCCTTGTAGTCGCGGCCGAGCTGCCACCACGAGACCGCGATCGCGATCACGAGGCAGAGGGTCGTGATCACGAGGACCGCCGTCGTGAGCGCGTCGTTCCGGGGGCCGCTTTCTTCCTGCGACTCGTCCGCTTCGGCCATCTCGTCTTCGCGGGAGCGCGTCGTTCGCTTAGCCATGTCTTGCCTCGCTCTCGTGGGGTTGTCGGATCAGAGCCGGGTCGTGACCTGATCGTTGGTCATGACCTCCATGCCTCTCGCGACGCGCGTGATCTTCATGGCCGCGAGATCCTGGAAGACTTCCTCGACGACCCCCATGCCCACGAAGTTCTGGCCGCGGTAGATGTGGAACGGATAGCCCGGCTTCACGCCGTCGTCGGCGCCGACCGAGATGACACAGAAGTTGATCTTCGAGTCGACCCGGACGATGGTCCCGTTGATCGGGGGCGGCGCCATGATCGCCTCGAGGTCGACGCCGCGGTCCTTCGCCATCGCGATGACGTTCTCGAGCCGCGCGATGTTCTCGCCGTTCTCGGCGATCTGCTTCTCGAGCGACTCCATCTGCGCGGCCGCGTCCTTCAGCGCGTCCTCCTTCCGAACGACCTCGGCCTCCGCCTCGGCCTGCTTGTCGGCCGCGTCGTTCCGGGCCGCGACCGCTTCGTCGGTCTGGCGCTTCAACTGCTCGTTCGTCTCGCTCGCGGCCTTGAGGTTTGACTGGAGGTCCTTCAAGCTCGCCTCGAAGCCCGCCACCGTGTTCTGGAGCTGCGCGCGCGTGTTCTCGAGGGCGGCCTTCTCGCTCTTCAGGCTGTCGCGCTCGCGCTCGAGATCCTGCCGGGCGCGCGTCGCGGAGTCCACCGACGTCTGAGCCGTGTTGAGCTCGGCGGTGAGCTTGTCGACGTCGGCCTTGCGGTCGGCCTGCGTCTTCCTGTGCGACGTCTGCTCGGTCTCGAAGCGGAGGCGGTAGTTGTCGGCCTTGTAGAGCAGCGTCGATGCGACGCCGACGAAGAAAACGCTGAGAACGAAGTTGAGAACGATGAACACTTTGGCGATCGCTGTCATGCAACGCTCCGATTCTTCATGGTTCGCCGACGCTCGGTCTTCACGATGTGTGGCGGACGCCGTTTCCTTCTCGAGCCGGGTGCGAAGGTCCCTTCCGTCCGGGCACAGCTTCACCCCGTCGCACTCCTCCCGTCGGCCGCGAAGACGTCCGGGCGAATGGCGCGGGCACGAGCTCGTCGAACGCCGGGAACCGCTCGGGGGCTACCCTTTTTTTCTTTCTGCAGTCGGTGCGAATCGCGCGGAAGGATCGGAGGCGGGTCCCGAGCGGCCGCGTTCGGCCGAGCGCTCCCGATCGGGCGCAGATTATGGTGAATGCCCCGGACCGGTGTCAACAAGGATTCCGGGCCAAAACGGGCCTCGATCACGGCTTCCGCGCCGCTGTCGCGGCGCGCCTCCGGTCGGCCCTCTCCCGCCGCGCGAGCGCGAGCGCGAGGACGAGCCCGGCCGCGCCCGCGGCCGGCCCCGAGAAGGGGCCGAGCGCGACGGCCGGCGGAACGACAGGGCACGTCTCGAGCGCCGCAGCGAGCGTGCCCGTGACCTCGCGGTCGCGCCCTTCCGCCCGCAAGCGCTCCCGGACGCGTCCCGCCGGGTCGATCCAGCACGAAACTCCCGTGTTGGTGGCGCGGAAGACCGCCATCCGAGTCTCGACGGCCCGGAAGGCGGAAATCGCGACGCATTGTTCGAGCTGCGACGACCTCCCCCACCAGCCGTCGTTGCTGATGTTGACGAGGACGTCGGCGCCGCCCGTGCGCGCCTCGCGGGCGAGATACGGGAAGAGAATCTCGTAGCAGACGAGGGCCGCGAAGCGGCACGTCCCGGCACGCGTTCCGATCTCGAAAACCGTCGTCCGCGTGCCCGGCGTGAGATTCGGGAAGAAGCCGTTCACCGATTGGACGTAGTCGTCGATGGCGTCCTGGAACGGCAGATAGCCCCGGAGCGGCACGTACTCGCCGCTCGGAACGAGGTGCTGCTTGTCGTAGGTCCCCGCGAGACGCCCGGCCGCATCGAAGAGAAGCGCCCGATTCCACTCGACGTGGGCATAGGACCGGTCGTCCCGGTCACCGGCGCCGACCGCGTTCGCTCCGACCAGGAAGGACGTCCGGTGCCGGACCGCGATCTCGCGTCCGAGGAGCGCGAGGCTCTCGTCGCGCGCGGCGGGGTCGTTGTCGTCGATCGTGAACGGGAACATCGTCTCCGCCCAGACGACGAGGTCGACCTCCCCGGCGGCGCGGATCCCCTCCTCGGTGAGCCGCACCTGCCGGCGCCAGATGTCGCTCGCCGAGAGGGAATCGTGCTTCATCCCCTGCGGGACGTTCGGCTGAACCGCCAGGAACCGCGGGCCCGGCTCGAGCGGGAGCGACGCGAGCCGAACGAGCCCGTAGCCGAGAAGGGAGAGGGGAATCGCGGCGGCGCCGAGCGCGTGGAAGAGGGCGCCCGTCCGCTCCGTCCGAAGGAGAAGGCGGATCGCGCCCGCGACGAGTCCGTTCGAGAGAACGACGGCGAAGGAGACGCCCTCGAACCCCGCGAGATCGGCCGCCTGGACGAGCGTCACGGACCGGTAGAGCGCGTACGCCGGGAAGAGGAACGGGAATCCCGAGAAGAGCCAGAGGCGGAGGGTGTCGATCCCGACCCAGAGAGCCGCGAGGATCGCCGCCCGCGCGATCCCGCGCCGGCCGGCGGCGAGCGACGCGAGCGCGCCGAAGAGCGCGGGGTAGAGCGAGAGGATGACGAGGAGGATGACGAGGCCCGGCAGGGAGACTTCCCGGATCCACGAGACGCCGATTCCGAACGCGGCGATTCCGTGCGCGAACCCGAGCACCGCTCCCTCGCGAGCCCCGGCGCCGTCGAGCGCGAGGAGAAACGGAGCGAGGGCGGCGAAGACGAGCGGGCCGACCGACGCGTCGGGGAAGGAGACGGCGTAGAGCGCGCCCGACGCGGCCGCGAGGGCGACGCGCCCGGCCCGCGGGATCCCGCTCAAGCGAGGATTCCGCGGCCCGGGAGGAGATGAACGCGCACGGCGCCCCCCTTCCTCACCGCGCGGGCGCCGACGGGCCGGACGATGAACGCGTCGGCGGCGAGGAGCCCCGGAAAGTCGGCCGACCCGCGAAACGGGACCGGCCGCGCGACGAGCCTGCCGTCGGGCGAAACCTCGACGCGCGCCGGGCGGAGTTCGGCGCGCGAGCCGCCTGGGGGAAGGGCTTCGGCCGAGCGCGCGGCGATCGGCGAGTGCGCCTTCACCGGGCAGCCGGCGAGCCGTTTCACGACCCGCTTCGCGATCAGCTCGGCCGCCACGAAGGACGAGACGGGATTCCCGGGGAGCCCGACCGCGAACGCGCGGCCGCCCGGAGCGCCGCCGAAGAGCGTCGGCTTCGCCGGCTTCAGTTTGAGCCCGTGAAAGTGGATGCGGACCCCGGCCGCCCGGAGGGCCGGGAGGACGAGGTCCCGGTCGCCGACGGAAACGCCGCCCGAGAGGACGAGGACGTCGTGCTCGAGCCCGCGCCTCACGAGGCGCTCGAGCGCGGCCGCGTCGTCTCCGACGATGCCGAGGTCCGTCGTTTCGACGGGGAGACCCTCGAACGCCGCCCGCGCGGCGAGCGTGTTGGAGTTGCGAAGTCGTCCCGGAGCGGGTCTCGAGCCCGGGGGGACGAGCTCGTCGCCGGTCGCGAGGAGCGCCACACGGACGCGCCGGAGAACGGAGACGATCGTTTTCCCGACCGAGGCCAAAACGGCGATTTCGGGAGGCCCGACGAGGGTGCCGGGCCGGAGCGGGACGCTCCCGCGCCGGAGATGCTCGGCGCGCGGCGAGACGTTTTTTCCCGCCCCGGTCCGCTCGAGAAACATGACGAGGTCTCCCGGAACGACCGGGCGTTCCGGGCCTCGCGTCGCCTCCTGCATGACGACGGCGTCGGCGCCCGCCGGGACCGGGGCGCCGGTGAAGATCCGGGCGGCGAGGGCGGGCCCGAGCCGGGAGCGTCCCGGAGCGTCGCCGGCGGCGACGACCCGGTCGACGCGGAGCATCGCGGGGACCCTCGCGAGGTCGCGGGATCGCACGGCGTAGCCGTCGACCGCGGACCGGTCGAAGGGCGGCGCGTCGACGTCCGATCGGACGGACTCCGCGAGCACGCGGCCGGCGGCGCTCGCGAGCGGGACGCTCTCGCGGCCCGCGACGGGCCGCACGCTGCGATCGACGACGAGGAGGGCGTCCTCGAGCGGGAAGAGCGGACCCATCGTTCGCTCCAGCGTCCGTGACGTGGAGGAGCCGCGGGCGAGCACCCCGTCACGTCCGGACGACGAAAAGGGCCGGGCTCGGCGTCGGCTCGAGCCCGGCCCGGAGAGTTTGTTCCGTCCGGCGAGAGGCTAGTTCTCGCTCACGTTGTCGAGGAAGCCCGTGAGCCGCGCCTTGCGGAGCGGGTGCCGGAGCTTGTCGACCGCCCGGAGCTCGATCTGGCGCACCCTCTCTCGAGTGACGCGGAAGATGTTTCCGACCTCTTCGAGCGTGTACGTGTACCCGTCGGTCAGCCCGTAGCGGAGCTTCAGGATCTCGCGCTCGCGGACGGGCAGCGTGTCGAGGACCTCCTGGAGCCTTTCCTTCAGCATCTCGTGATTCGTCGACTTGAACGGCGACTCGACGCTCTTGTCCTCGATGAACTCGCTCACGAAGCGGTCGTCGTGCTTCCCGACCTGCTGGTCGAGCGAGATCGGGTTCTTGAAGACCTCGAAGATCTTCTTCACCTCGTCCGCGGGGACCTTGAGGACGTCGGACATCTCCTCGACCGAGGGCTCGCGCCCCTCCTCGGCGAGGAACTGCTTCTTCATCTTCTTCAGGCGGTTTAGCGTCTCGATCATGTGAACCGGGATGCGGATGGTCCGCGACTGGTCGGCGATCGAGCGAGTGATCGCCTGCCGGATCCACCACGTCGCGTAGGTCGAGAAGCGGAAACCGCGGCTGTACTCGTACTTGTCGAGCGCGCGCATGAGGCCCGTGTTGCCCTCCTGGATGAGATCCAGGAACGGCATCCCCATGTTGCGGTACTTCTTCGCGATGCTCACCACGAGGCGCAGATTCTTCGCCGAGATCTCCTTTTTCAGCTCCTCGTACTCCGCGAGGATCGCGCGGATCTCGCGGAGCTCGAGGCGGAGCTGGTGCGGAGTCTCGAGCGCAGCGCCGAGAAGCTCGGCGTAGCCCGGATCCGAGGTTTCGAGCTCGGCCTTCGGAAGCGGCTTCTTCATGCCGCGGCGGCGCGCCGTCTCGATGTCGCGCGACATCTCGGCGACCACGTCCACCATCGGGTAGATGTCCTTCACCTGGATGTTGAGCTCCTCGTAGATCTCGATCCCCTTGTCGAGGCGGGCTCGGATCCGCGAGAAGAGGGCCGCCTCCTTCGACTCCGGGAATCCCGAGAGCGCGAATCGGCGGACGTCGTCGCGACTCGTCTTCAGGTAGTGCTTCAGGGTCTCGATGCTCCGGGGCAGCGCCTGAGAGATCCGGCGCTTCTCCTTCGGCGGATAGCACTCGAGCCCGAAGATGCGGCTCGACGCCCGCATGCCCGAGTGAACCGCCTCGAGGATCCGGATGCCCTTCTCGAAGCACGGCCCGCGGCCAAGGACCTTCTGGCGGAAGAGCTTTCGCACGATCTCGAGACGCGAGGTCAGGATCTGCTCCTCCTCGTGCGAGATCTGGGGCAGCTCGCCCATCTGACTCAGATAGATCTTGACCGGATCGTTGCTCGCGCCGCCGTCGTCGTAGTCGGTGTACTCCTCTTCCGCGGCCCCCTCGTCGGGGACGGGACGGCGGAGCGCGCTCGATCCGCTCTCCCCCTCGACTTTGAAGGTCGAGAGGCTATCCGCGAGGGACTCCTCCGAGTCGGGCGGGAGCACGCCCTGGACCGCGACGGAGGGATCCGGCGTCTGGAACCCCGCGTCGTCGTCCGACTGGAACTCCTTGCGCGGTATAGGCTTAATACGCGTCTTCATTATCACCTACCTGATTCACCACGTCCTGGCGCTCAAGGTCGGCACGTTCGTGTCGACGCGGTCGGGGGCACCAAGCGGGCGGGATCCCGAGCGACGGAAGCCCTGTCGAGACCTTGGCTCCGCGGCGCACGACCCGTCTCCTTCGCCAGAGACGGGTCCTGCTCCCGTGGCTCGAATCACGTGACGGAGCCGGTGACTCCCGTACGGTTGGCCCTTCTCTTCTCTCGCTCGAGAAGCACGCGATTATACGGACGAGCCCGCCTTTCCGCAATCGACGGACCGCACGAAGGCCTTTTTTTTGAGACCCGATCCGACGGCTCGGACGCGGTCCGAACCACCGAAGTCCCGACGAAAAAAAGAGTTCGTACGGTTTCGTACCCGGACGTGACGGCCGGAACGGGAGACCGCCGGGCTCCCCCCGGCTGAGGGTGCCTTGCGTCACGTCTGCTCCATACTTCGGTCGAATCGCGGGCGGGATTCATCGCAAAATCGCCGTTTTCAACGCGGGGAGACGCTCGCCGTCCTTCCCCTGAGACGCGGATCCTTCCTCGGGAATTCCCGGGGAACGATCGGCCGGTGCTAGACTTCCGCCCCTTCGAGCCGCTCCGATTCTCCGTGTCCCTCCCGGACGGAACGGTTCGCCCCCCCGCTCGCATCGCGGAGGAAACGCCTCCCATGCCGACTCCCGACGTCCGCGTTCGCATCGCGCCGAGCCCGACCGGGGATCCCCATGTCGGGACCGCGTATGTCGCCCTATTCAACCTCGCCTTCGCGCGCCAGCAGGGCGGGCGGTTCGTGCTCCGGATCGAGGACACGGACCAGGCCCGGTCGAGGAAAGAGTCGGAGGACCAGATCTTCGAGGCGCTCCGCTGGCTCGGGCTCGGCTGGGACGAGGGCCCGGACGTGGGCGGCCCGGTCGGCCCTTACCGGCAGTCGGAGCGGACGGAAACGTACAAGGATCACGGCAGGAAGCTCGTCGCGGCCGGGGGCGCCTATCGGTGCTTCTGCACGGCGGAGCGTCTCGACGCCGTGCGGAAAGCCCAGGAGGCCGCAAGGCAGCAGCCGAAGTACGACGGCCACTGCCGCGAGCTCGCCCCCTCGGACGCAGAGCGGCGAGCCGCGGGAGGCGAGGCGTCCGTCGTCCGGCTCCGCGTGCCGGACGACGGCGAGACCGCCTTTCACGACCTCCTCCGCGGCGAGATCCGGTTCCAGAACCGCGTCGTGGACGACCAGGTGCTCCTCAAGTCGGACGGGTTCCCGACCTACCACCTCGCGAACGTCGTCGACGATCACCTCATGGGAATCTCGCACGTCCTGCGCGCCGAGGAGTGGATCACGTCGACGCCGAAACACGTCCTTCTCTACCGGGCGTTCGGCTGGAGCGAGCCCCGGTTCGCGCACCTGCCGCTCCTCCGCAACGCCGACCGGAGCAAGATCAGCAAGCGGAAGAACCCGACCTCGCTCCTCTGGTACCGGGAGCAGGGCTACCTCCCCGAGGCGATGGTGAACTTCCTCGCCCTCCAGGGCTTCTCGCTGCCGGACGGGTCCGAGGTCTTTCCGTTCGACGCCGTCGTGAAGAACTTCTCCTTCGAGCGCATCAACACGGCGGGGCCCGTCTTCGATCTCGAGAAGCTCGACTGGCTGAACGGCGTCTGGATCCGCTCGCTCTCCCCGGAGGGCTTCGCCGACCGCGTGCTGGAATTCGGCGCGCGGACTCGCGACCGAGCGCTCCTCGTGAGGATCGCGCCGCTCGTGCAGGAGCGGCTGAAGAAGCTCTCCGAGTTCGCCGAACTCACGGGCTTCTTCTTCGAGGACGCGATCGAGTACGCGCCTGAGTCGCTCGTCCCGAAGAAGGGCGGCCGCACGAAGGCGGACGTCGTCCGCGCGCTCACGAGCTTCCTCGAGCGCACGCGGCGCCTCGAGCCGTTCGAGGCGGCCGCGATCGAGGGCGCGTGCGCGAGCGACGCCGAGAGCCTGGGCTGGAAGAAGGGCGACTACCTCATGGCGCTCCGCGTCGCGGTGACGGGGAAGGCGGTGACGCCGCCGCTCTGCGAGTCGATGGCGATCCTCGGTCCGGAGAAGGTGCGGTCGCGCGTCGAGGCGGCCGTCTCGAGGCTTCTGTCTGGCTGATCTAGCGGTCCTTGGAGAGCACCGCGAAGACGCGCGCCTGCCCGCCCGATCCGCCCTCGATCTTCATGGGGGCGACGATCACGTCGAAGCCGGATGGCGGGAGAGCGCCGAGGCCCGCGACGTTCTCGATGAAGTAGACGCCGAGGCGATTCCCCGCGTGGTGGGCCTCGTAGCCGCGAGAGATCCCGGGATCGACGCTCAAGGTGTCGATGCCGAGAGCCGACACGGACCGCCTCCGCGCGAGGAGGTCGGCCGCCGCCGCGGAGTAGCCCGGGAAATGCATGACGCCCGACGCGTCCTCGTTCCGGTAGGCCGCCGGGTCGTTCCACCGCGCCGACCATCCGGTGCGGAGGAGCACGATCGCGCCCGCCGGGATCCTCCCGTTCGCGCGCTCGAAAGCTTCGACGTCCGCGATCGAGAGCGTCGCGTCCGCGTCCGACCGCACCTTGTCCTCGATGTCGATGACGACGCCTGGGCCGAAGAGCCTCTCGACGGGGATCTGGTCGAGGCTCGGCCGGTCCTTCTCGAAATGGTTCGGCGCGTCGACGTGCGTCCCGAGGTGCTCGGGAGTCGAGTACACGCGCGAGTAGACCCCGTGCGAGTCGATCTCGGCGATGACCTCCGCCCGGAACGGGAAGTAGCCCCCGCCCGGCCAGTGCGGCCCGCGCTCGTTGAGAGCGTGCGTGAGGTCGACGACCGTGCGCCCTTCGAGAATGCCGCCGGCCGGCCGCGACGAACGGCAGGAGATCGTGAGGGCGGCGGCGGAGAAGAGAGCCGCCGCAAGGCGAAGCGACCGGAGCGTCGGGTTCATGGCGATCCTCCGCGAATGGAAGATGGTAGGCCTTCGACGCGGCGGCGTCGACGCCCGAGTCACGCGCGGCGGCACTCGACGACGAGGATCTCCCCCCGCGCGATCTCGGCGGAGAGGAGATCGGACGCGAACGGGTGCTTCCGGCGGGAGCGCCGGCGGATCCACGGGAGGAGCGCGAGGCGCGCGAGGAGCGGCGGGACGATCTCGCGGTTGCACCCGCGCCAGGCGACCGCGAAGCCCGCGCGCTCGAGGCCGTGGCGGAGCTCGATCCAGTCGACGGGACGAGTGTGGCCGTGCTCGAACGGCCGCGGGCCGAGTTTCTCCGGCCGGAAGTAGTCGTGATAGCCCCGGAAGAGGAAGCGGACGCGCGAGCGCCAGTTGAGGACGTTCGGCGTCGTGAGGACGAGCGCGCCCCCCGGTTTCACGACGCGCCCGAGCTCCTCGAGGAACCGCGTCGGATCGCGGAGGTGCTCGATCCCCTCGACGGAGACCGCCGCGTCGAACGACGCGTCTCCGAACGGGAGATTCCGGTCGAGATCCGCGACCACGGTGAGGACCTCCCCTTCGCGCGGCCGCGGTGGCACTCGATCGAGGGCCACGACCTTGAAGCCGAGCCGGGCGAGCCGCGCCGAGAGCCGGCCGTCGCCGCAGGGAGCGTCGAGGAGGAGCCCGCGCGGGAGGAGCGCCGCGCGAGAGGCGACGGCGTCGTGCGTCCCCTCCGCGGCGCCGCGCGACTCAGGCCCGATTGCGATGGGTCGCGGACCCTCTCGCCCGCGCGGGACAAGATCCGGGAACGGGCCGGACGAACCGGACGGAGGGGCGAGGGAAAAAAGTGGTACCCCTAAGAGGAATTGAACCTCTATCTCTGGCTTCGGAGGCCAACGCTCTATCCTTTGAGCTATAGGGGCAATGCGGGCCGGCGGCGCGCCGCCCGCGGTCCGGAGCGGAGCCGCGGGCGCGCGATCGGATGCAGGTGGTGGATGGAAAGGGATTCGAACCCTCGACCTCCACGTTGCGAACGTGGCGCTCTCCCAGCTGAGCTATCCACCCGTGACGGCACGACGGGCCGCATTATAGTGTCTCGGCCCTCGAGGTCTACGGGCGAGGTCAGCTCCTCCCGACGCGGGCGGGGAAGGTCGCGCGCCTCGGCGCCGCCTCACGACGCGGCGCCGGTCCCCTCGGGCGCGGCCTCGTTCTCGCCCAGCCAGTGCCGGACGACGGTCAGGAGCTCGGGCAGGAAGAACGGCTTCTGGATGATGCCGTCGAAGCCCGCGCCGAGCGCCTCGCCCACGGCCGTCTCCTGGCTGCGCGCGGTCATCGCGAGGAGCGGGAGCCCCTTCAGCGTCTCGTCCGCGCGCATGCGCCGCGCGGCCTCGAGCCCGTCGCAGCGCGGCATGTTGAGATCCATGATCACGATCGCCGGCCGGGCGGCTCCGACTTTCTCGAGCGCCTCGAGCCCGTCCGCCGCGGTCTCGACGCGATAGCCCTCGCGCTCGAGAAGGCAGCGCACCGTGTAGCGCGAATAGACCTCGTCGTCGACGACGAGGACGAGGGGAGACTCGTCCACGGCCTCGGTCCGGTCGGCGCCCGGTCCGATCGAGTGCGCGGGCGCCGGTCCGCGCCCGTCCTTCACGGTCGACTCGGCGCACGGGATGCGGCCCCGGACGCCTCTCTCCGACCGCGACTCGAGCCTCTCCTCGTCGAACCTCCCGCCGCGCCGCAGGAAGAAGACCGGCGCGAGAGTGAGCACTCGAGCGGGCGCGTCGACCGCCGCCGCGGGAGCGGACGCCGCGGTCGCCTCGACCGCGGCCTCGAAGAGGAGGTCCGTTCCGTCCGGAGACCCGTCGAGCTTCAGGATCACTGAGGCTCGCGGCCGGTCGGCCGTGAGGACGTCGAGCGTCTCGATGATCGCCGTGCCGAAGATCTCGGAGGACCCGGGCGCCGAGGCCGGGAGGTTCGGGCCGAGCGACACGCGAAGGGCGGATCCACGCGACGCGACGAACGCGCCGAGCCAGCCGCGCATCCGGTTCACGACCTCTCCGACGTCGAATCGCGGCTCCGCGATCCGGGCGTCGCGTCCCTCCGGAGCGCGCGACTGGGGAGCGAAGGCGAACGCGCCTTCCTCGGTCGCGTCGGCGCCCGCGAAGAGGATCTGCCGCAGCGATCCGACGGCGATAGACGAGTTCTTCGCCACGCTCTCGACGAGACGGGTCCGCATGCGGACGAGCCCCCGGGTCTCGGCGAACGCGAGCGTCAAGTCGACGAGGAGGGAGACGACCGGGCCGAGGGAGCGGAGCGCCTCGCGCGACGCCTCGTCCGGCGTCGCGCGCGGATGGAAGAACGCCGAGAGCGTGAGGGGAATGGCGCGCCCGAGTCGGATCGGGATCCGCTCCACTGCGCCGCCGGACGCTTTCGCGGCCGCGCGCGACACGTCGGGAAGGAAGCGGCGCCACGGCGAGGGATCGTCGGCGACGGACGGCGTGAGCAGCACCTCGGCGACACCGGGGAACTCGCGAACGAGCGCGGGCCCGACCGCCGCGACGACTTCCGAAGGATCGTGCCGGCCGGCCGAGTCGGCGAGGGCGCGAAGCGCCCTCAGTGCCGCGTCGTGAGGCGAAGCCGGTGCGCTTCCGGAGTCGTTTCCGCCGCTCCGGTAACCCTGCTCGAGTTCCATGTCACCTCAGCGCGCGGGCCCCGGACTTTCCGTCGACGGCTCTTCCGGCGTCCCGGTGACGAATCGGGCTCCCGGCCGGTCCCGCGCTGTCCGCTCGCGCCTTATCGGCGGCGGGGCGGGCCGACTGAAGGTCGCGAAAGCCGCCGCACGAAGACGCGCGCGGGGGCCCCGTCCGCCCCGACGAGCTTGAGCGGCGCCGCGACGACCTCCACCCGGCCCCGTCCCACCCGGGCGAGGCGAAGCCCTTCCACGATCACGACGCCGTTTTCGAGGAGGGTCCGGTGGGCGGGGAAGTCGCGGCTCTCGCCGGGGTCGACCGACGGCCCGTCGATGCCGAGAAGCTCGACGCCGGCCGCGACGACCGCTCGCGCGGCCTCCGCCGACAGCGCAGCAAACGAGCCGCTCGCGACGAGTCGCGAGAAGTCGCGCGACGAGTTCGCGGTCTTGACGAGGACGCGCCGCGGGCGAGCGGCGAGTGCCGCCGCGAGATCCTCCGCCCGGACGAGCCGCGCGCGCGGGACCGTCACGACCACCGCCTCGCCCGCGAGCATGCGCGGGGGGATCGCGTCGACGGCGAGCCGGCCGCGGAACCAGTGCCGCGGCGGATCCACGTGCGTGCCGGCGTGCGTCGAGAGCGTGAGGCGGGACACGCGGAACCGTCCGCGCCGGGCCACGGGCTCGATCCTGACCTCGGGGTCTCCCGGCCAGACTCGAAGCCCGGGGCCGAGCGGCTCGGTCACGTCGATCCACGCGCTTGAACCCACGGCTTCGCGCTCCACGCGCCTCTCACGGCGCTCCCGGCACCTCGCCTCCGAGGGCCTCTAGGACGTCCGTGAACGCCCGTCCTGCGGCGACCGCGTCGGCGCGCCGGCGCTCCCGCCGCGCGCGGAATCCGTCGACCGCGATCGAGCGCAGCGCCGCGAGGCTCTCTCCCCGCGCCGCCGGCCGCGCCGCGCCCGGCCCTTCACGGGCCGCGATCGACCGGCGCGCATCGCGGAGGAACGTGCGCCGCTCCTCGTTCGAGAGCGAGCGCTCCGCGCAGAGATCGGCTCGCAGGAACCGCCACGCGACGAGTGCCGCCTCCGGCTCGCCCGCCGCCGCGAGCGCCGAAAGGACGAGGCGCCCCGCCTCCGCGCGCTGCGCCGGCGCTTCCGCCCGGGCGAGCGCGGCCGCAGCGCGGCCGAGCCGCTCGCCGCAGTCGGCGCCGGACATCGCCCGGGAAAGGGCGCCGACGTACGCCACGTGATAACTCCGAACGCCGTTTCGCTCCGCGGCATTCGCCGCTTCGGCCGCCGCGGCGAGGTCTCCCCTCTCGAGGAGCGCCACGGCGAGGTTGGCGTGTGGTCCTTCGCTCCGGCCGGCAAGCTCGGCGGCGCGCGAGAACCGCTCGACCGCGCTATCGAGGTCGCGGCGGCCGTCGCGCTCGCGCCCGGCGCCTTTCTGCTCGAGGTAGGCGGTGTAGCGCACGAGGCCCGCCTGGTTCCAGGCCGCGGAGAGGGTCCGGTCCGCGGCGGGATTCCGCGACCCGATTTCGATCGCGCGCAGATACTCCTCCTCGGCCTCGCCCGCCCGCCCGGCGGTCCGGTGCATCTCGCCCAGGTTGTAGCGCGCGCGCGAGCACTCCGGCGCCTCGCGGAGAATCGCTCGCACCCACGTCTCGTGATCGCGGTAGTCCGCGGCGCGGTCGAAGGCTCGCGCGCCGAGAAGGATGAGAACGCCGGCCGCCGCGGGAGCGGCGAGGCGCGGGCGGTGCCCGAACCGCGGCACCGTCGAAGAGGCCCAGAGTCCGAAGGCGAGGCAGGCGAACACCGACGGCAGGTAAAGCGTGTGCTCGGAGAACATCTCGTGGTGAGGCAGCACGTGGGACACGGGAAGGTACGCGAGGAGCGCGGCGAGCGCGAGCGGAGCCGCGAGCGTCGCGCGCCGCCCGAGGGCGAGGACGGCGACGGCGAGCGTGACGAGGAGCGCGATCGCTCCCGCCTCCGCGAGGCCGAATCCCGCGGACGGCTCGATGACGGCGTGGGAGTAGTCGCCGCGGAGCCGCACCGGGAGGAGGAGCACGGTCGCCGCGCGCGCCGCGACGCGGAGCGCCGTCAGCGCGTGCGCGGCAGCCCCGCCTCCGATGGGGGAGTATCCGCCCGGCCCGACGAGCGCCGAGATCCGGTACACGAAAACCGCGAGGATCGCCGCTCCGGCAGCGAGGCCGAAGGCGAGCGCGTGCGCGGCGGCGCGCTTCCTGAGAGCCCCGGCGACCCCGGGCTTCTGCTCGGAGCCCTTCTCGGGCAGGCGCGCATCGAGGAGGAGCGCGAGGAGAGGAATGGCCGCCGCCATCTCCTTCGCGAGGAGAGCGAGACCGAGGAGGACGACCGACGAAACGAGCGGCAGCGTCCTCCCGCTGTCGCGGTGCCGGAGAAAAGCGAGGAGCGAACCGGCACCGAGAAGTGTGGCGAGGACGTCCTTCCGTCCGGACACGAACGCGACCGCGTCCGCGTGAACCGGATGGAGGGCGAACGCGAGAGCGCCCGGGAACGCGCCCCGCCCTCCGGGGAGGATCGCCCGGCCGAGGAAATAGACGAGGACCGACGCGACGGCGTGGAGGGCGACGCTCGTCTCGTGAAAGGCGCGCGCCCCTCCCCCGCCGCGGGTGAAATCGAAGAGATCGAGAGCGGTCCGGAGCGCGCGCGGGGCGGGGAGGCGGCCGTCGAGTCCGAGGAGCGGCACGAGGTTCCGGACGTCCGAGAGGATCGGATTCGTCGCGATGAGCGGCACGTCGTCGAAGACGAACCCGTGCGAGAGAGTCCGCGAGTAGACGAGCGCCGCCACGGCGGCGACCGCCGCCGTGGGAGGGATCACCGCCCGAAGCGCCGCCGGTCTCGCGATTGCGCGCCCGCTCATGCCGGACCGGTTTTCGGGCAAACCGCGGCGCGGGCTTGAGTTGGCGGAGGCGAAGGGCGCTCCGGCCGGCGGTGGCCACGGCCGAACTCCGCGAACGGGACTCAAGACTGCCGCGCGAGCCGCCGATCCTAACGCCGGCAGGCCGCGACCGGATCCGGTCGTCGTGCGTCGGAGCGACGCCCGACGGGTGTCATCGGACGCCGAGAGAGGCTCCGAGTTCGTCGCGAGACGGGGAGATCTCCGGGTTGAAGACTCGACGCCGAAGTATCTCCGTTTCGCTCGAGGAGGCCCGCCGCCACGCGGGATGCCGCCGCGACTCCGCGCCCGAGGCGCTCCTCGCCGGCGTCGCCTTCCGTCTGCTCACTGGAGGTTTGAAAGCGATGACGCACGAGACGACCCCGCATCGCCGCGTCCGACACGCGGCCGGCGCGGCACTCGCCGCACTGGCCCTGACCGTGCTCGCGCCGGCCCCGATCCTCCGCGCGACGGAGGGGCTCTCCCGCACCCAGACCGTGGCCCGCGCGCGCGCGGCCGACGCGATCGTCGCGGGAACGGTGCGCGCGATCCACAGCCGGTGGGCCGGGAAGAAAATCGTCTCCGTCGCCGAGCTCGCGGTCGGCTCCACGGTGAAGGGAGCCGCCGGTCCCGCGGCGAGCCTCCGCGTCTCGTTCCCGGGAGGGCGGGTCGAGAAGCCGGTTCCGATGGCCATGATCGTCGCCGACGCTCCGGCTCTCGAGGAGAGCGAGGAAGTCCTCCTCTTCCTCGACGACGCCGGCGACGGCACGTTCGGCTTGACCGCGAAATTCGCGATCTCGAGCGATCCGACGAGCGGCCGGAAGACGGTCGCGATCGCCGGACGATCGGTGCCCCTCGAGTCGCTCTCGAAGAAGAGTCCGGCGCTCAATCGTCCGGACGGGGAGATCCGCAGGCGGCGCCGCTAGCCGGGCGACCTCGCGCCGTCTCGTATCCGAAGGGGAGCGGAGCCCGGTACCGGAGCCGCCGCTCGTCGTGCGATCGATCGAAGGAGCCCCCCATGCTCAAGTCGTCGAAGACATGCCTCCACGCGACTCTCGCGTGCGCCCTCCTCGCGGCCGCCGCCTCTCCGGCCGGCGCGGGCGGCAATCTCGAGACGATCGTCCACGAGGGCAGCTCCATCGAGAGGGTCCGCTGGGCCGGCGCGGCGATTCCGGTCCGCTGGAGACTCAACGGCGACGCCGCGATCGACAACACGAACAACGGCAATTCGACGATCGTGACGCAGGCGCAGGTCCAGGCCGCGCTCGCGTCCGCGTTCGACTCCTGGTCCGCCGTCGACGGGTCGACTATCGATTTCCAGTACGACGGCCTCACCGCGAACGGCGAGGTGGGCCTCGACGGCGAGAACATCGTGACGTGGCGCGATCCGGGGGCGACCGGCAGCGCCGGGTTCCTCGCGATGGCGGCCGTCTTCGCGCTCACCGAAGATCTCGTCGTGGCCGACGGGAACCGCGACCTCAACTCCGACGGCACCGTGGACCTCGATCCGGCGATCTACCCGAACGGGACGCTCCTTCCGGCCGGGACGATCGTCGACTCGGACATCTCCTACAACTCCGAGCAGTTCGACTGGGTGGTGAATCCGGTGGGCGGCTCGCAGATCTTCGACATCGAGGCCGTGGCGGCCCATGAAGCGGGCCACATGATCGGCCTGTCGCACTCGACGGTGACGTCGCCGAACGCAACGATGTACCCGTTCGCGGTCTCGATCGCGGCGGCGCAGCTCGACCAGCGCACGCTCGAGGCCGATGACCGGGCGTCCGCGGGACGCACGTACCCCGACGCGAACTTCTCGACGTCGTTCGCGACGATCGCCGGCCAGGCCATCCTCGATCCCTTCGGCCCCGTCGGCGCCGATGGCGTCAGCGTCCTCGCAATCGACGCCCGCACGCTCGAGCCCGTGGTCGAGGTCTTCACCACGTCCCGCTTCGCGGCGTCGGACGGGCCCGCCGGCAGCTTCGCGATCGACGGCCTGCCGCCGGGCGACTACGTCCTCGCGACCCAGTACTTCGACGGCACCGACGAGCGCTTCGTCTGGATCAGCCGGTACAACCTGACCGTCGGCCTGTCGAACGTCAACAACGGAAACGCCACCGCTTCCGACGGGATCGGCCTCGGCTTCGCCCCGAGACCCGAGTTCTGGAACGCAGGCGAGTCGACTTCCGACGACATGACCGACCCGGCCGTCTTGAGCGTCGGAAAAGGAGACGTCCACGGCGGCGTGAACCCGATCGTCAACACGGCGAGCCCGATCAAGCCCCCCGGATCGACGAACCTGTTCGTCGGAAAGAATCAGTTCAAGACGGTGGCCTTCTCGGCCGGGTTCGCGTTCTCGTTCTTCGACGTCGCCTACACCCGGATGAACGTGGGCGGCAACGGATACATCACGTTCGGCGACGGAGACTCCGACCACACTGAGACGGTGAGCGACTTCCTCTCGCCCGAACCGCGCATCGCGGCGCTCTTCGACGCCCTCAATCCGGCGACGTCGGACGCGGTCGGCGCCTTTTGGCAACAGTACTCGGACCGCGTCGAGGTCACCTATCTGGCGATTCCGGAGACGACCAACTCGCCCTCGAACGTGTTCCGCGTCACCCTCTTCCGCGACGGCGCGATCGAGATCGATTACGACTTCTGCCGCGCGCGCGACGCCATCGTGGGCATCTCGCCCGGCGGCGAATCGCCCGCGGCCCACGAGATCGACTTCTCCCGCACGCCGTCCTTCGCCGGTTCCCCCCACCGCGCGATCTACGAGCACTTCACGGGCCCGCACTCCTCGCCGTCGCGGTGCTTCGACCTCTGGGGCGGGAAGCTCCGCTTCACTCCGCGCGACGACGGCGGCTACGACGCCGAGTTCGAGGGGCCTGTGCCGTCGGCGGCGGTGGGGCTGAGTTCGGTCTCGCCGTCATTCGGCCCCGAGGCGGGCGGCACGGTCCTCACGGTGCGCGGCTTCGGCTTCACGAGCTCGGGAGACACGCTCCTCAGGGTCGGCGCCTCCCCCGCGACGGAGATCGACGTCCTCGACGGCACGACGCTCACCGCGCGGACTCCGGCCGGAGCGGGCCGGGTGGCGGTCTCGATCGAAAACTCGAACGGCTCGGACAGCCTCCCCGACGCCTTCACCTACTTCCCGCCCCCCTCCCTCGCGTCGGTCGACCCCGAGACAGGCCCGCAGGCGGGCGGCACGTTCGTCGCGATCTCGGGCGAGCACTTCACGACGACCGAGGACACGAGCGTCACCTTCGGCGGGCTGCCGCTCGACGAGATGCGCGTCGAGAGCGCCGGCTCGATCACGGGCTACACGCCCGCCGGGACGGGGGCCGTCGACGTGGTCGTCACGAACTCGAACGGCTCGGACACCCTCGTCTCCGGCTTCCGCTACGTTCCGCCGCCGACCGTGTCGTCGGTGACGCCGGACAACGGCCCCGAGACCGGAGGGACGGTCGTGACGATCGGCGGAGCGAACTTCACCGTGACGTCCGACACTTCGGTCAAGTTCGGCTCCAGGTTCGCGACGCACGTCAGCGTTCTCGGACCGGCGTCGCTCTCCTGCCGGACTCCGGCCGGGGAAGGGACGGTCGACGTGGAGGTGACGAGCGGATTCGGTTCCGGCGCGCTCGAGGACGGCTTCACCTATAACCCGCCGCCCGTGCTCGAGAGCGTCTCGCCGAGGACCGGGCGCGAATCGGGCGGAACGGCGGTCACCCTGACGGGCCGCCACTTCACGACCGGGCCGGACACCGTCGTCTTCTTCGGCGCGCGGGCGGCCACCTCCGTCGCGGTCGCCGATCCCGAGACGATCACGTGCCTGACGCCGACCGGCACCGGTCTCGTCGCGGTGCGCGTCACCAACTCGAACGGCTCGTCCACGCTCGAGCGCGCGTTCCGCTACCGCCCTGCGCCGCGGTGCGATTCCGTCACGCCCTCGTTCGGCCCCGAGGAAGGCGGGACGACGGTCCTTCTGTCCGGGGCGAACTTCTTCGAGAATTCCGAGACGGTGGTGACCTTCGGGGACGTCCCGGCGACCGGGGTCGAGGTGATCGACGGCGTGCGCATCCGGTGCGTGACGCCGGCGGGAACGGACGTCGTCGACGTCGCGATCGAGAACGTCTACGGCCGCTGCGTCCACGAGGACGGCTTCCAGTACGGCGTGCCGCCCGACATCCAGTGCCGGTTCGGCAACGTCAACGCGACCGTCGGCGCGATCACGCCCGTCATCTTCGTCGACGGCTCGATCGGCGACGAGACGCGCACCGTGCACGTCTCGCGCGACACGCGCGTGTCGGTCGACGTGGAGGCGCCCCCGGCCAACGTAAGCGGGAGCGGAGCCTTCGTCATCTACCTCTGGAGCGAATGTCCGACGGCGGAGACGCTCTCCGAGCTGCCGTTCAGGCTCGGTGACCTCTGCATGCCGTCCCCGCTCACCCCCGAGACGAGGCCGCAGCCCGCGGCGATCTTCAACAACTTCGGCTATCCGCGCATCCTCGGGCGGGCGACGCACGTCTCGCGGCCGGCGCCGAGCCGTCTCTTCACCGGGCGGCTGCGGCGGGACGTCTTCATCCAGGGGCTCATCGTCGACGACTCGAGCCCGAGGGGCCTCTCGGTCACGAACGGCGTGAAGATCGAGTCGGACTAGGAGCCCGCGGGCGCGAGCCGCTCGAGGACCCACAGGCGCACGGCGGGCTTCTTCACCTTGCCCGTGCCGCCGACCGGAAACTCGCCCTCGTACGAGAGCACGTGGGCGGGGACCTTGAACGCCGCGAGCCGATCGCGGACGAACGCGCGCATCGCGACGGCGTCGAGCGCCGCGCCCGGCCTGAGGCGGACCGCGGCCGCGATCTCCTCGCCGAGCGTGTCGTGCGGCACTCCCACGATCTGCGCGTCGAGAACGTCCGGGTGCTCGCGCAGGATCGACTCGATCTCGGCCGGCGCGACGTTTTCGCCGCCGCGGATGATGATGTCCTTCAGCCGGCCGAGGATCCGGATCGGCCCGTCCGCGCCGTCCCGCGCGGCAAGGTCGCCCGTCCGGAGGAACCCGTCGCCCGGGATCGCGGCGGCCGTCGCGGCCGGATCCGAGCGATAGCCCTTCATGACGTTGTAGCCCGAGACGAGAAGCTCGCCGGCGGACCCCGGGGCGACGTCCTTGCCCGTCGCCGGATCGACGATCCGGACCGTGACGCCCGGCATCGGGCGGCCCACGGTCTCGAAGCGCTCCTCCTCGGGCGAATCGGGCGGGTTGGCCGTCACGCCGGGGGACGCCTCCGTGAGCCCGTAGGCGGCGCCGAGCCCGGGGCAAGGCAGCTCCCGCGCGACGCGCCGCGCCAGATCTTTCGGCACGGGCGCTCCGGCGATGATGCCGGCGCGGATCGCGTCGAGGTCGAGGCGCTCGCGCCCCTCGACCGCGAGCATCTGCGCGAACATCGTCGGCACGCCGTGGACGAGCGTGCAGCGGTGGCGCGCGAGGACCGAGAGGGAGTAGGGAGCGTCGAACCACGAGACGACGATCGCTGTGCCGCGGCTCGCGACGGTCCCGAGCACGCTCACGACGCAGCCGAAGCAATGATAGAGAGGAACGTGGACGAGGAGCCGGTCTGCGGGTCCGAACCGGCCGAGCGCGGCGAGGTCGCGGGCGTTCCGGGTCACGCTCCGGTGGGTGAGCAGGACTCCCTTCGGATCTCCGGTCGATCCGGACGTGAAGAGGACGAGCGCGACGTCGTCCGGCTTCACGGCCGCCTCGCGCCGGCGCACCTCGGCGGGATCGGCCTCGTCGCCCTCGTGAAGGAGGCGCTGCCAGCTCATCGAGCCCGGGAGGGACGCCTCGCCGAAAGCGATCACGTGCCGGAGCTTCTCGAAGGCGGCGCCCGCGGCGAGCTCCCGCACGGCCCGCGTGGGATCGGGCCCGCGGTCGCCTCTGCCGGACGCGAGCACGCTCGGGTTCGCGACGCGGAGCGCCGCCTCGAGCTCGCGCGCGGTGAGCCCCGGGTTGACGCCGGCCAGGACGGCGCCGACGCGCGCCGAAGCGAACTCGAGGACGATCCACTCCGGAAGGTTCGGCGCCACGACGGCGATCGTCTCCCCGGGCTTCACCTGGAGCGCGAGGAGCCCGCGGGCCGCGCGGTCGACCTCGCGCGCGAAGGCGGCGTACGTCCACTCCGCCTTCCGCTCCGGGAAGACGAAAGCGAGACCGCGCCCGCCATCCGCCGCGGCTTCCCCGAGGAGGCCGCCGACCGTCTCCGGCCCGCCGATTCGCGAAGCGCCCGGGCTCGTCGCCAATCGATCCGCTCCTTTCCGCCGATCCCCGCCGGAACCCCCGGCTTCCAAACGGGATCGGCGCTTTGCTACGATACCGCGCGTCCCGGCGCGACTCACCGGAATCCTCCGGTCGTCCGCGGAGCCGGGCGCGCCCGCGCCGCCCTGACATGAACGAGATCGAGGGCCGTTTCGTCGGCGAAGGCCGGCGCTTCGCCCTGGTCGTGAGCCGCTTCAACGAGACCGTGTCCGAGCGTCTCCTCTCGGGCGCGCTCGACGCCCTCCGCCGGCACGGCGTCGCCGACGACGCGATCACGGTCGCTCGGGTGCCGGGCGCCTTCGAGATCCCGGTGATCGCGAAGCGCCTCGCGGCTTCCGGCCGGTTCGACGCGGTGGTCGGGCTCGGCGCCGTGATCCGCGGGGCGACGGCGCACTTCGAGCACGTCGCGAACGCGGTCAGCCAGGGGCTCCTCAGGGCTTCCCTCGACACGGAAGTCCCGATCGCCTTCGGCGTCCTCACCACCGACACGGTCGAGCAGGCCGTCGAGCGCGCGGGAGCGAAGTCGGGCAACAAGGGATTCGAGGCGGCCCTCGTGGCGCTCGAGATGGCCGACCTCGTCCGGCGGCTCCCCGCGAAATAGAGTCTTCACCCCGAGGTCCACCTCGGCCAGCAATGGAAAGCGAAGCGAGCCGGTCCTCGGCCCCGGACGACATCCGCCGGCCGTCGCCACGAGGCTCGGCGCGGAGGCGCGTTCCCGGCCGCCCGGGGATTACCTCTGCGGCGGCGACGTAGCGGATGCGGCTCCGCTCGACGGGCGGCGCGAGAGCCCCGGAAAGAACATGAGGAAGCGGACGCGGGCGCGAGAGGTGGCGCTCAAATACCTCTACCAGCTCGACCTGAGGGGGAGCGAGTTCCTCTCGGAGCTCTCGCCGTTCCTCGAGGAGGCCGCCGCGCCGGGCGAGGTCCGAGACTACGCGCGGAAGCTCGTGCAGGGCTACCTCGCCGACGCGCAGAGCATCGACGGGCTCATCGTCTCGCTGTCGCGCAACTGGGAGCTGGGCCGGATGGCGGTGATCGACCGCAACATCCTGCGCATGGCGATCCACGAGCTGAAGGCGAAGGACGACGTCCCGCCGAAGGTCGCCATCAACGAGGCGATCGAGCTGGGAAAGCGCTTCAGCACGAAGGACTCCGGCGCCTTCATCAACGGCATCCTCGATCGCGTGAAGTCGATCCTCGAAGAAGAGAGGAACGGCTCGCCTCCGATCGACGCTCCCTCCTCCGCGAACCAGTCGAGCTGAGCCCGCGCGCAGGCCCGCATCGAAAATGGGATTCAACCCGTTCGCGAGGCTCAAGGCCGGCCTGAAGAAGACGCGGGACGCGCTCGTCGGCGGGCTCCGCTCGGTTCTCCGCGCGGGCCGGAAGCTCGACGCGAACCTCCTCGAGGAGGTGGAGGAGCGCCTCCTCGGCGCCGACATGGGCCCCGAGACGGCGCTCCGCATCACGGCCGCCCTGAAGGCGGCGTACGCGGAGAGGGAGTTCGAGGACGCCGAGGGCCTCTACGGGTTCCTCAAGGCCGAGCTCGCGCGCCGGCTCGGCGGAGGCGGTGGCGTCGCGCTCCGCGAAGCCCCCTCGCCCCCCACCGTGATCCTCGTGGTCGGCGTCAACGGGACGGGAAAGACGACGTCCGTCGCGAAGATCGCGGCGCTCCTCCGGAAACGAGGTCGGAGCGTCATTCTCGCCGCGGCCGACACGTTTCGCGCCGCCGCCGTGGAGCAGCTCGACACGTGGAGCCGGCGGCTCGGCGTGGAGATCGTGAAGGGAGAGACCGGCGCGGATCCCGCCTCGGTCGTCTTCGACGCGATCGACGCCGCCGTCGCGCGGAAGGCCGACGTCCTCCTCGTCGACACGGCGGGCCGCCTCCATACGAAGGAGAACCTGATGCGCGAGCTCGAGAAAGTCCGCCGCGTCGTGGAGAAGAAGCTCCCCGGCGCTCCGCACGAGGTGATTCTCGTGCTCGACGCGACGACCGGCCAGAACGCCATCCAGCAGGCGAGGACGTTCAAGGACGCGGTCGCCGTCACGGGCCTCTTCCTCGCGAAGCTCGACGGCACGGCGAAGGGCGGCGTCGTCGTGGGCATCCGCGACCAGGTCGACATCCCGGTCAAGTTCGTCGGGGTCGGGGAGACGCCCGAGGACATCGAGCCGTTCGACCCCGAGAGCTTCGTCGAGGCGCTCTTTGCCGAGGAAGCCTGACGCGCCCGCCGTCGCGAGCAGCGCCGCGCGCGAGAGCGCGGCCGAGTGGGCGGTCGCTCTCGTCTTCTTCGCGTTTCCCGTGCTGCCGCTCGTCACCCGCCCCGCCTCGGTCCTCGGCGAGCCCGCCCCGCTCTTCGCGCCCGACGTCGACCGCCGCGTTCTCCTCGCGGGCCTCGCGATCGCCGGCGCGGCCCTCGCGGCGCGGCGCCGCCGGCTCTCCGGCGCGGGACTCGCCGCCGCGGCGTTCGCGGCGTGGCTCGGCGTCTCCTCGGCCTGGTCGTCATCGCCCCTCCGGGCGCTCGACCGCGCGACGGAGATCGCCGCCGCGCTCGCGGCCGGAGCCTTCGCGTGGAGCGCGCTCCTCTCGGACTCAGCCCGGAGGCGAGCGCTCGTCTTCCTCCTCGCGGGCTCTGCCGTCGCGGGACTCTCGGGGATCGGCCAGGCCCTCGAAGGGGCGCGCGCCGCCGCCACGTTCGGGCACACGAACGCCGCCGCGGAGGCCCAGGCGCTCGCCGTCGCGCTCGGCGCGGGACTTCTCCTCGCGCGCCCGTCGCTTCCCGTCGCCGCCTGCGCCGCGGTGTCGGCGGCGCACCTCGTCCTCACGCGCGGACGCGGCGGCCTCGTCGCGGCCGTGGCGGCGGTTGCGCTCGCGACCGCCCTGGCGGCGCGCGGCGCGCGCCGGTCCGCGAGCGGCGCGTCGCTCGCGCGGCCCGGCTTCGCGGGCCTTCTCCTCCTCGCCGTCCTCCTCGCGGCGACCGGGGGCTTCGCCACGCTCGCCGACCGCGTCTCCTCGCTCGCCGATCCCGAGTACCCGAGCCACCGCGTCCGCATGCGCCTCCACGAGGGAACCGCGCGGCTCGTCGCCGACCACCCTCTCCTCGGCGTCGGCGCCGGCCATTTCCGCGTCGCGTTCCCGCCGTATCGCTCGCGCGAGGAGCGGCGCCTCTCCGGGCCCCTCTCGGAGGTGGAGACGCCGCACGACGACTGGGCCGAAGTCCTCGCCGAGACGGGGCCCGTGGGTCTCCTCCTCCTCGGCGCCCTCGTCTCGATCGCGCTCCTCGGGCTCTCTCGCCGCTTTCGCGACGGGCCGGATCCCGGCGGCGCTCTCGCGCCCGTCGTCGCGGCGTTCGCCGTCCTCGCCCTCTTCCGCTCCCCGCTCTCGAATCCGACCGCTCTCCTCTTTCTTGCGGTCGCGGCGGGGGCGGCGGCGGAGAGGGCCGATGAGGCGCGGGGACGCGCGGCGACGATCGCCGCCTCCGCGGTCCTTTCCCTCGCTTCCCTTGCCGGAGCGTATCCGGCTGCGGCGCACTGGATCGCGGCCTCGGCGCTCGCGCGCGGCGCCGCGGCGTCGCTTGCCCGCGACCCGGAATCGGCGGCGGAGGCGGGCGCTCTCGCCGCGCGCGTCCTCGCCTGGGACGACCGTCCCGCGAACCTCCTCGCGGCGTGGCTTCGCACGGCCGGCCGGCGCGACGAGGCCATCGCGGCGCTCCGCGAGGCCATCTCGCGGAATCCGAATCACGTGCTCGCGCGCATCGGGCTCGCGGCGGAGCTGCGCGACGCGGGCGATCTCGGCGCCGCGGCCGGCGCGATCGAGGACGCCCGGCGCGTCGCACCGTGGGAGCCGCAGCTCCTCTTCGCTCTCGCGCGGATCGAGGAGAAGCGCGGCGACCCGTCCGCGGCGCTCGTGCTCGACCTCGAAGCGGGCGTCCTCGAGCCGGACGCGGCGCCGCCGTGGGCGTCGGTCGAGCGGCTTCTCGCCGGCGCGGCGGGCGAGGCGATCGCGCCGCGGCGGCGCTCGGCGCTCCGCGACACGGCTCTCGGCGCCCAGGCGCTCGCGCGCGGCGACGCGCGGGCGGCCACCGTCCTCTTCCGGGCGGCGGCGCTCGCCGACGTCTCCTCGCCCGAGCCGCACTTCTTCCTCGCGATCGGGAGCGCGCTCGACGGAGACCTCGTGGCCGCGTCGAAGTCGCTTCGCGCCGCGGAGAGCGGCCTTCCCGGCTCCTTCGATCCGGAGAAGGAGCCGCTCCTCCGGGCCGTCGTCCGCTATCGGCGCTCGCGGCCCGACAGACCCGGCGAGAGATAACCGAGACCGCGCTTTTCTAGAATCGCCGTCCGCACGGAGGACCAGTGCCGCCAGAGCCGCCCGCCCCGCCACGCGAGCGAGTCTCGATCGTCATCCCCGCGCTCGACGAGGAGCATTCCCTGCCGCTCGTCCTCGCCGAGATCCCGCGGGGGATCGCCGACCGTGTGGTCGTCGTCGACAACGGGTCCACCGACAAAACCGCGGAGGTGGCGCGCGCGGCCGGCGCGACGGTCGTCTCCGAGCCGCGTCGCGGCTACGGATCGGCCTGCCTCGCGGGCATCGCGGCCGTTCCCGACGCGGACGTGATCGTCTTCCTCGACGCCGACCACAGCGATCGCCCGGAGGAGATGCCGCTCCTCGTCCGGCCGATCCTCGACGGCACGGCCGATCTCGTCCTCGGCTCGCGCACGCTCGGGGGCGCGGAGGCGGGCGCGGTTCTCCCGCAGGCCGCCTTCGGCAACTGGCTCTCGACGCGCCTCATCTGGCTCCTCTTCCGCCGCCGCTACTCGGATCTCGGCCCGTTCAAGGCGATCCGCGCGTCGTCGCTCCGCTCGCTCGGCATGAGGGACCGGGATTACGGCTGGAACGTCGAGATGCAGATCCGCGCGATCAAGAAAGGTCTCCGCGTCGTCGAGGTGCCCGTGAGCTACCGGAGGCGCATCGGCGGCGCGTCGAAGATCTCGGGGACCTTGAGGGGCACGATCGGGGCGGGATGGAAGATGCTCTTCACCATCTTCCGCTACGCCCTCACGCGGAATTAGGCCGGCCGCGCGTTCCGGATCGCGTCGCGGAGCGAGTCGATGTCGACCGGCATCACGACCGTGAACGTCGCCCCCTCGCCGAGCCGGCTCCGGACGTAGACGTCGCCGCCCAGGAGCGCCGCGAGCTTCTTCACGATCGAGAGGCCGAGGCCGGAGCCCTTGTGGCGGCGCGTCGGGCTTCCGTCCACCTGCCGGAACTCCTCGAAGATCGTCCGCTGGTCCGACTCGGCGATGCCGATGCCCGTGTCGATGACCGCGATCGCCACGAACGCCCCGTCGCGCGGATCGAGGTCGAGGATCGGAAGCCCCAAGGACCCGGAAGGCGGGACCCACGCCTTCACGGTGACGCCGCCCTCGTCCGTGAACTTGATCGCGTTCGAGAGGAGGTTCAATAGGATCCGCCGGAGCTTCTCGCGGTCGGTCTTGACGCTCGGGAGGGGCGAGCGGATGTCGCGGCCGACGCAGAGGCGCTTCTCTCGCGCCAGCGGATCGACCGTCTGGAGGCACTGATCGACGACCTGGGAGACGTCGGTTTCGGCGAAGTCGAGCTCGACCCGTCCCGACTCGATCTTCGAGAGATCGAGGATCTCGTTGATGAGGGCGAGGAGGTCGCGCGCGCTCCGGATGACGTTGCCGAGGTTCTTCCTCTCGCGGTCGGTGAGCGACGTGCCCGTCTTCATGGTGAGCTCGGAAAACCCGATGATCGAGTGCAGCGGGGTGCGGAGCTCGTGGCTCATGTTGGCGAGGAACTGCGATTTCACGCGATCGAGGTCCTTCAGCCTCCGGTTGGCCGCCGACAGCTCCTCGTTGATCGACTGCAGGACCCGATTGTTCTCCTGGATGATCGCGCGCGAGCGCGAGAGCCGCCGGAGCATGGAGTTGTGCGACTCCATGATGGCGCCGAGCTCGTCGTCGGGGATCTCGGAGGCCGGGATGTAGGCCTCGCCCGTGTCGCCGCGGGCCGCAGCCAGGTTCGCCTCGATCATCCGGTGGATCGGCCGGAGAACTACGAAATAAAGGAAGACGGTGACGGACGCCCCCGTCACGAGGAGGACGAGGAGGATCGTGAAGATCATCCCGAGCGCGTACCGGCGCACGTCCGCGTCGAGCCGCTCTGTCCCGCGCTCGAGCCGGACGACCCCCCGGAGCCCCCCCAGCGAGTCCTGCATCCTCGCGAGGGCGACGAGGTTTCCCCGGCTGGGCGCCGCCGGCCTCTCGCCGGCGAAGACGCGGCGCACGTCCTCGAGCGTTTCCGGCGAGTCCTTCTCGTCGTCGAACGTGAGAGAGGCGCGGATCCGCTCCCGCCGCACCTCGGGATCCGCGAGCAAGACCTGCCGAGCCTCCTCCGCGCGCATGATGTTGAGGTTCGACCGGACCGAGCGGGCGAGCGAGGCCGCCATCTCTTCGAGCTGGCCCTGCATCGCTCCGCGGAGCACGGCCTCGCGCTCGGAACACGCGACCGGGGTCACCATCATCTCGACGACGAGGATGGAGACAGTGACTCCGAGCGTGATCTTGAAAAGGAGCCGCTTGCCGCCGAAGAGGCTCAAGTCGCTCGAGCCCGGGCGGCCGCGTCGTGTCCGGTGTTCGTCATGGACCAGTGCCGGGGGCTCGTCGCCCCCTCGTTGACCTCCCCGCCCCGCGCTCGCGCCGCCCTGTTGGCGCCCGTCAGCGGGTCGCCCGCGCGCTCAGCGGGGCACGCCTCGCTCGAGCCGGCCGAGCACGGAGTCGATGCGGCGCAGGACGAGCGCCGCTTCCGTCGTGTCGTCGTCGGCGCGCTCCCACTCGGCCCGGCGGGCGTCGAGAGGCGCATCGGGATTCGAGTTCTTCTCGACCCTCACCCGGAGGCTCACGACGTAGGCGCCCTCGCGCTCGACGATCTCGCCTTCCACGCGCCGGCGGAAGCCGAGCCCGCCGAACGGCGAGAGATTCGTCTTCCACTCGCTCTCGAACGTGCCGTCGGCGGCATTCGAGCGGGCGAGCCGGTAGCTCTCCTTGACGCCGCGGAGGGACTCCTCCCACACCACCTCGCGAGGGAGATCGTACGGGCGCGACTCGACGGGGTCGCCGGACGCGACCATCTCGGCGAGCGTCGAGCAGGAGGCGACGAGAGAGAGCGCCGCCGCAAGACCGGCGACGGCGACGAGGCTCATTCGGGCCACGCGTCTCTTCCTCCGGGCCGCGACGGCATCGCGCGGCGTCATGCCCTTCCCGCCCGGGGATCGGCGGGGCGCCGGCGGAATCTCTTCGGCTTCCGCCCGCGCAAGGCCGAGGCCATCGGGCGCCGCCGCCCGCGCCCGCGCACGCTCCGCGCGCGGCGGGGCCTGGCCGGGATCCCGGCGCTCCGTGCCCGACGAAGGATCGATGCGGCGCGGCGCGCCCTTTCTCCCCGCCGGCCCGCTCTCGAGGGTCGCGCCGGGAGGCCTCAAGCATGACGGTGCGATCGTGCACCTCGGCGGCGCTCCGGCCGGGCCGCTCCCGTCCGCGGGTTCGATCCCCGCGCCAGGACCGGCGGCGGCCGCTCCTGCGCCCGTCGCGGCCGCGACGGCCCTTATAGGCCGCGATCGGGCCGCGTTCAACCTGTCTCGAGCTCGGGCGCGTCCTCGGACCCGAGCGGGAGCCGCCGCTCCGATCCGGCGGCGGCGCCGTCCTTTCCGCCGTTCTCGAGCGGTTCGTCGCCTGCGAGACTTCCGACCCCGCGCGACGCGTCGATGCCGAGGAGCGCCATCACCTCCGAGCCGTCCATCGTCTCGCGCTTCATGAGCTCGGTCGCGAGCAGCTCGAGCTTGTCCCGGTTGTCGACGAGGAGCTTCTTCGCCTTGTCGTAGCACTGCTGGATCGACGAGCGGACCTCGGAGTCGATGCGCACGGAGGTCGCCTCGCTGTAGTTCTTCTCATCGTAGAAATCGCGGCCGAGGAAGACCTGGCCGTTCTGCCGCCCGTACGCGACCGGGCCCAGCTCCTCGCTCATCCCGTACTTGCAGACCATCTGGCGGACGATCTGGGTCACGCGCTCGAGGTCGTTCTGCGCGCCCGTCGACAGATGCTGGAAGACGATCTCCTCGGCGGCGCGTCCTGCGAGCAGGATGACGACGGTGTCGAGCAGCTCGTCGCGCGTCATCATGTTGCGATCTTCGAGCGGGAGCTGCCGCGTGAAGCCTCCGATGCCGTAGCCGCGGGGGATGATCGAGACCTTGTGGACCGGATCGGCCTCCGGGAGGAGCGCGCCGACGAGAGCGTGGCCCGACTCGTGATAGGCAGTCACGGTTTTCTCGCGCTCGCTGATGACGCGCGACTTCCGCTCCGGTCCCACCATCACGCGGTCGATCGCCTCCTCGAAGTCCTTCATCGAAATCGATTTCCGGTCGCGGCGCGCCGCGAGAAGCGCGGCCTCGTTGACGCCGTTGGCGAGATCGGCGCCGGTGAAGCCGGGAGTGCGGCGCGCGATGACCTCGAGGTTCACGTCGGGCGAGAGCGGCTTGCCGCGCGTGTGCACTTTCAGGATCTCGAGGCGCCCCTTGACGTCGCTCGGGTCGATCACGACCTGGCGGTCGAATCGCCCGGGCCTCAAGAGCGCGGGATCGAGGACGTCGGGTCGGTTCGTCGCCGCGAGGATGATGACGCCCTTCTGCGTGTCGAAGCCGTCCATCTCGACGAGGAGCTGGTTCAGCGTCTGCTCGCGCTCGTCGTGCCCGCCTCCGATGCCGGCACCGCGCTGCCGACCGACCGCGTCGATCTCGTCGATGAAGACGATGCACGGCGCCTTCGTCTTCGCCTGTACGAAGAGGTCGCGCACGCGAGCCGCGCCCACGCCGACGAACATCTCGACGAAGTCGGAGCCGCTGATCGAGAAGAAGGGGACCCCCGCCTCGCCGGCGATCGCCCGTGCGATGAGGGTCTTCCCGGTGCCCGGCGGGCCGACGAGGAGGACGCCTTTCGGGATCTTCCCCCCGAGCACCTGGAACTTCTTCGGGTTCTTGAGGAACTCGATGATCTCTTGCAGCTCTTCCTTCGCCTCGTCGCATCCGGCGACGTCCTCGAAGGTCGTCTTCGTGTCCTTCTCCGCGACGATCTTCGCCTTGCTCTTCCCGAAGGACATCACCATGGAGCCGGCGCGGCCCATCTGCCGCATGATCAGGAAGTAGATGCCGACCAGGATCAGGATGGGCAGGCCGTAGTAGAGGAAGATCTGCCCGATGGGGCTGTCTTTGACGACTTCGAGGCTCTTCGGCTTGTACTTCTGGATCTCCGCCACCAACGCGTGCTCGACGGCGGTCAGGCTCGTCGACGTGAACCCGATCCCGTCCTTCGCTTCGGGGGAGCGCAAGAGGATCCGCTCGAGCCCCGGATCGAGATCGATCTGGACGAGCCGCTCGGCGGCGCCGGGCGCCGATTCCTTCGCGAGGGCGCCCTCGACGGCGGCGAGGAGGCCCCGGTCGCGCTCAGGATCGACGGGCACGAGGAACCGCGGACGGTCGTCGTCCTCGGGCCCGACCGGCGGCTCCTCCCAGAACGCGAGGTAGCGGACGACGGTCTTCGAGTCGACCTTGTCCTCGTACCGGGCGAGGACGGCGCGGACGACGTTGCCGTTCTCGATCGCCGCCTGGAGCGATCCCGGGTCGCCCTTCCGCTGGAACGGCTTGAGTTTCCCCCGGATCTCCCCCGACGAGACCGCGACGCGGTCGACGAGGCCGGCGCGGAGGAACCCCCAGAACTGGCCGTAAGAGACTTCCTCCAGGTGCTGCGCCACCTGCAGGACGATGAGGACGAAGAGGACCCCGAGAATGACGAGGAAGTACCAGGCGGAGAACTGCGACCGGCGCCGGACGCCTCCGTTCTGCGGGCCTTCGTTGCGTTCCACCATTCAATTAGCCATGTGCCTGCGTTGATCGCGGTCGGCATCGTGACGGCGACGACGACGACGCTGCGGGAGTCCCGACCGGGCCGCATGAGGGCGCGTAAACGGGAACCCCGGTCCCGCCGGAGAGACCGCGCTCCGGGCTCGGCCGTACGGCCGGCCCCCCGCCGCACCCAGCGGGACACCCCGATGCGGACGCGGATCGACGGCCGCGCTATCGCGAGTCGATCGGCGGGAAGGACGGCCACTCGGACGCGGTTCGGCGCGGACGGGACCGGACGGGACAGCGGGAAAACTTTTCCACATTCTAACAAAAGGCCCCGCCGCGGCCCTCCCGCCCCTCGCGAACGAGACTCATACGGGCGGAACCGCGCGGCGTCGCCCGCGTCCCGGGCTAGAATCGCGCGCCCCGCCGCGCGCTCGCCGTCCGCCCCGGCGCTGCCGAGAACGCGACTGCTCATGAAGAGATCCCGGCGCCCCGCTCTCCCGTGCCCCTTTCGGAGCGCTCTCCGTCTCGAGCGCCGCGGCGCGAGAAACGCATGCCGCCCGGGCGTGACGCCGCCGCGCGCGGCTCCGCCGCATGCGCATGATTGACTGCCCGGCGCCGCCCACCGCCGCGCGAGCGCCTCTCGCCGCTCTCCTCCCGCTCCTCGCGGCCACGCTCGCCCTCTTTCTCGGGTCGGACGTCTCCGTCGACTACTGGTGGCACCTCGAGACCGGGAGGCGGATCCTCTCGGGAGAGGGGATCCCAGGCCCGGATCCCTTCCTCTACACTTCGCGCGGCGCCGAGTGGCTCGATCTCCACTGGCTCTTCCAGGTCGTCGTCGCGGCCCTGCACGAGAGCGTCGGCTTCGAGGCCGTCGTTCTCTTCAAGGCCGCCCTCGTCTTCTCCGCGATCGCCCTCGCCCTCCGGGTTCCGGGTCCCGCGCGCCCGAGCCCCGGGCTCGCCGTCCTCCTCTCCCTCTTGGGGATTGCGGTCTTCACGCTCCGGACCGGGCTCAGGCCGGAGCACGTCTCCTACGCGATCCTCGCGGCCGAGGTGGTCCTCCTCGAATCGGCGCGCTATCTCCCGGGGCGCCCCCTCCGCCTCCTCGGCCTCCCTCTCCTCCAGCTCGCCTGGACGAACGTCCAGGGGATCTTCGTCCTCGGGATAGCCCTTCAGGCCGCGTACCTCGGCGGCGAGGCGGCCGCGCGCGTCGTCGCACGCCGCCGCGGGCCGGACGCCCCTCCCGCCTATTCGCCGGCGGCCCTCGCGATGCTCGGCGCCGCGACGGCGCTCTCGATCGGGGCGGCGTTCGCGAACCCTTACGGCGCGCGAGGGGCGCTCCACCCGTTCGAGCTCTTGACCCGGCTCGATCCGTCGAGCGGGCTCTTCCAGACGATCAGCGAGCTCAGGCCCACGCTCTCATTCGAGTTCGCGCCGGCCGCGACCGCGGCGTTCGTCGCGCTCATCGCCGCGGGCGGCGCCGGCGCGTTCCTCCGCCCGCTCTGGTCGCCGTCGCTCGCACTCGCCGGGACGGGGCTCGCCGTGCTCGCGGCCGGCGCCTACCGCAACGCCCCGCTCCTTCCGCTCGTGGCGATCCCGCTCGCTCTGCACGGCCTCTCGCCCGTTCTCTTGCGGCGAGCGCGGACCGCCGCGGCGGGATTCGCCGCTCTCCTCCTCGCGGCCATCGCGGCCGACGCCGCTCGGCCCGGAGTCCTTTTTTTTCCGTTCCTCGCGGTCGAGAGCCCCTCTCTTCCCTCGGCGCCGGCGGGGGCCGAGGCGAAAAAAGCCGCCGACTTCCTCGAGCGGACCGGCTTCGGGTCGCGCCTCTTCTCGTCGAGCGACGACGCGAGCTTCTTCGCGTACCGGTTCCGGGGCGAGAAGCGCTCGTTCATGGACACGCGGACCGAGGTGGTCCCGGAGATGGTCTTCGGCGTCTACCACGCGATCCTCGAGCGGCCGGGGGAGGTGTTCGACGCGGTCGCCGCGAAGGACGGGATCGACGCGGTCGTCGTCAACATGCGCCGGCCGAAGATGGCGCGGCTCCTGCACCACCTCCTCGGCTCGAAGGAGTACGCGCTCGCGTTCGCGGAGGAAGGCGAGATGGTATTCATCCGGCGGGGCGCCCCCAACGCGGAGACGGCGCTTGCGGAGTCCCTCCCACCCGGCGCCGCCGACGAGATCCGACGCCGGTATCCGGAGCCCGCCAACCGGTAGAGCATGAGCCCGCAAAGAGCCCTCGCCCTCTCCCTTCCGGTCTTCTTCGCTTCCGGCTTCGCCGGCCTCGTCTACGAGGTCGTGTGGGTCCGGATGCTCGGCCTCCTTTTCGGGAGCACGACACTCGCGGTCTCGACGGTTCTCGCGGTCTACTTCTCGGGGCTCGCCCTCGGCTCGGTGGTCTTCGGCCGGCTCGCGGACAGGACGCGGCGCCATCCGCTCCGGCTCTACGCCGCGGCCGAGATCGCGATCGGTGTCCTCTGCCTCCTCTCCCCGCTCGTCTTCCGGCTCCTCGACTGGGCGTACGTCGCGGCGTTCACCGGCGCCCGGATCTCGTTCGAAGCCGCCGCCGCGGTGAAGTTTGGGTTCGCGTTCGTCGCGCTGATCGGTCCCGCGACGCTTCTCGGCGGGACGCTCCCGCTCGTCGTGCGCGGGCTCTCGGGCGCGGGCGATCCGGCCGGAGCCGGCACGCGGGTCGCGACCCTGTACGGCGTGAACACGCTCGGAGCCGTCGCCGGAACGCTCGCGACCGGGTTCTTTCTCGTCCCCGCGATCGGGGTGACGGGCTCGATCCTCGCCGCCGCGGCGCTCGACTTCGCGGCCGGCGCCGCGGCGATCGTCCTGTCGCGCCGCGTCGCGCGGCCCGTCCCCGCCCCTCAAGCGGCCGTCATCATTCGAAAGACGCGCGCTGCGACGCCGCTCTTCGTCGCCGCGACGGCCGGCTTCACGTCCCTCGCGCTCGAGGTCCTCTTCACGCGCGCGATCGTGACGCTCGCGGGCTCGACCGTGTACGCGTTCACGATCATCCTCGCCGTCTTTCTTCTCGGCATCGGCCTCGGGAGCTTCTGCCTCAGGCGCCGCGTGGAGTGGTTCGCCGCCCGTCCGGAGCGTCTGGGCGCGATCCTCGGTTCGACCGCGGTCCTCGGGGCGGCGTCCGTCCACGCGCTCGCGCTCCTTCCCTCCGCACGCCCCGCCCTGGTCGCGGCAATCGGTTACTCGTTCGGCGTCGACGTCGCGATCGTCACCGCGTTCGCGGCGCTCCTCGTCCTTCCCGCCGCGATCTTCTTCGGAGCCCTTCTGCCGGCCGCCGCGCGGGCCCTCGCCGGCGGCGAGGAGACGATCGGGCGGGCGACGGGCCTCGCGTACGGAGTGAACACGGTCTCAGGCATCCTGGGATCGATCGCGGCGGGCTTCTTCCTTCTCCCCGTTCTCGGCCTCGTGACCGCTCTCCGCGCCGTCGCCGCGGCGGGGGCCCTGGCCGGATTCGGCGTCGCGATCGCGGGCGGCGGCCGCCGGGGAATCCCCCACGCCGTGCCCGGGGCCGCGGCGGCGCTCGTCGTTCTCCTCGCCTCGCCCGCGCTCGACCGCGCCGCACTCACGAACGACATCGTCCGCCGGGACGCCAAGGCGGCGAATCGGCCCGGCCGGCCGCGCGTCCTCTTCTACCGCGACGGCATGGACGCGACCGTTTCCGTCCTCGAGCGCGGCGGGCACCGGAGCCTCTACGTCAACGGCCGGATCCAGGCCCGGAACGACCTCGCGAACCGGCGCCTCTACTCGGCCCTCGCGCTCCTCCCCTCGTTCCTGTGCGAGGAGCCCGCGAACGTGCTCGTGATCGGCCTCGGTTCCGGGATCACCGCGGGAGCGGCCTCGCTGTCGGCGCCGGAGCGGCTCGACTGCGTCGAAATCTCGGCGGACGTCGTCGCGGGCGCGCGGTTCTTCGGGCCCGAGAACCTCTCGATCCTCGAGCCCGGCGCCGTGCCCGGGTTCCGGCTGGTCCACGACGACGCGCGGAGCTTCCTCCTCACGAGCGCGGATCGCTACGACGTCATCGCCGCCAACGCGTTCCTTCCGAGCGACGCCGGAGCCGGAGCGCTCTACACGGTCGAGCACTTCGAGAGCTGCCGCGCTCACCTCTCGCCGGGCGGCGTCATGAGCCAGTGGATCCCGCTCTTCGGCCTTTCGAGCGGGGACTTCGCGACGGCCGTGGCGAGCTTCGCCGCGGCGTTCGACGACGCGTCGCTCTGGATAGTGGGAGGCGAGGCGATCCTCGTCGGCTCGAAAGGGCCTCTCGCGCCCCGAGTCGAAAAGGTCCGCGCCGGGATGCGCGCCATCGACAGCAAGGCGCCCGGACTTCTCGCTCACCTCAAGCTCGCGAGCGCCGAGCAGGTTCTCGGGTTCTGCGTTGTCGCCGGCGACGGCCTCGAGGCGGCGTTCTCGCTCGCGCCCAAGAACACGGACGAGCGGCCGCTCCTCGAATACTCGGCGCCGCGCCACGTCTACGGCGACCACCTGGAGCGGAACCTCGCCCTCGTCCTCGAGGCCGCGCCGCGCGGCGTCGCCTCGCCGATCGCGGACCGTCTGACGGACGAAGGGGCGCGCCGGGCCGTCAGCGCGCACTTCCGCGCCACGCGAGAGGGGATCCGGGGGCGGGCTCTCGACGCGCGGGGTGACGCCGAGGGGGCGATCGCGGCCTACGAGCGGATCCTCGCGGGGGAGGCGAGCGATCCCATCGCGTCCGAGACCCTGGCCGACGTCTTCTCCCGCACGGCAGAGGCCGCGGTCGCGGCGGGGAACTTGGCGCTCGCGGCGGACCTCGCCGCCCGGGCCGCGGCGGTCGATCGCACCGACGAGCGCGAGCTCGACGCGGCGGTCGCGCTCGCCTCGGCGGGAGCGACGGACGACGCCCTCGCCGCGATGAGGCGGATCGTCGAGCGCTCGCCGGAGCATCTCGAGGCGCGCCTCAACTTGGGCGTCCTTCTCGCGAACGTCGGCCTTCACGACGAGGCGGAGGCCGAGCTTGAGCGGGCCGCGAGCCTCTCGGCGGAGCGCGCCGAGGCGCTCGTGGCGCTCGGCAGGATCCGGGCCGCGCGAGGGGACGAGGCGCGGGCGGAGTCGATCCTCGAGAAGGCGCTCGAGATCGACCCGTACGACGTCGACGCCCTGCGCGCCATGGCTTCGATCCTCGCGGGCTCGCCCGGCACGCGAACGCGCGCGCTAAAGCTCGCGGATCGCGCGCGCGAGCTCGCGCGGAGCGACGAGGAGAGAGAAGAGATCGACGCCCTCAGAGCGTCCCTCAGGAACTGAGCCGCGCCGCCGGCGAGAGAGCGCCCGGGACCGATCAGTCCTCATCCACGCGGAATTGCTTGTGGCACTGGCTGCAGACGTTGAGCGACTTCTTGTACTCGAGGTCCGCGTCCCTCCACTGCTTCTTCTCGAGCCGCTCGAGCGACGCCTTGAGCGATTTGTCCATCCGCTCGTGGAACGCGAGGAACTGCTTTTTCTGAGCGGCGTCGCCCGCGACGTCCGCCGGGATCATCTCCTTCACTTTGGGCAGGAGCGCGACCATCTTCTTCACGGACTCCGTGGCGGCCGGGTACTGCTTCGTCAGGAACGCCTTGTGGCCGGCCTTGCTCGACTTGTTGATGGTCTTCATCACGTCTTCGAGCGTCTTGAGCTCGGGCTTTTCCGCGCCTTCCTTTTCGTCGGCCTCGTCGCCCGTCTCGGCGGGTGCGGGCTTGTCGCCCGTCTCGCCGGGGGCCGGAGCGGGGGGCTTCTCCCCCGTGTTGTCCTGCCACCCGAGGACCGGGAGCGCGACCGCGGCGGCGAGGAGGGCGCCGCCGATCGTGAGCGACAGCCGGGGGGACCGCACGGGCGGCGTGACGCGGCGGGCGGATTTCGGCATGAGACTCTGATCTCCCTTCTTCGGCTCGGCGCCCTTTTCTCAAAGACGGCACCCCTTGTTCGAACGGCGCGGCTCTTGTCGGCGCGCCGGCTCGATGCGGAGTGGCGGCGCGCCGAACATCGAGACACGCCGCAGGCGGCCACGGGAACGCCGGACATGATAATCGTCCGGGCGCTCGAGGCCAACCTTGAGGGGCCTCGGCGGCGCGCTATTCGCGTCGGCGTCTGCCTCCGCCGCCTTGCGAGAGCACGTAGCGCAGGAGGGTCCGCACGCCGAATCCCGACCCGCCCTTCCCGAGGTAGTCGCGCGCCGACTCGAGAAACGCCGGCCCCGCGATGTCGAGGTGGGCCCACGGCCCGTCGCCTGCGAATTCCTCGAGGAAGAGCGCGGCCGTGATCGCCCCGCCACCGCTCCCGCCGACGTTCTTGAGATCGCTCACGTCGCCCTTCAAACGGTCCCTGTAGTCGGCGTGGAGCGGGAGCGCCCAGACGTCCTCGCCCGCTTCGGCCGACGCCGCCTCGATCGCCCGCCTCAGTTTATCGTCGCTCGAGAAGAGACCAGCCACCGCATCGCCGAGCGCGACGACGCACGCTCCCGTCAGCGTCGCGAGATCGATCGTCGCCCGGGCGTTCTCGCGCCGGGCGTAGGACAGCGCGTCCGCGAGGAGGAGGCGGCCCTCGGCGTCGGTGTGGAGGATCTCGACCGTCTTTCCGGAGTGGAGCCGGACGACGTCGCGCGGCTTGAACGCGGCCTCGCCCACGAGATTCTCCGCCGAGGGGACGAGCCCCACCACGGGAATGGCCGGCTTGAGCTTCGGCAGCGCCTCGAACACGCCGAGGACGGCGGCGGCGCCCGCCATGTCGCTCTTCATGTTCTCCATCGACTTCGCGGGCTTGATCTGGAGCCCTCCGCTGTCGAACGTCACTCCCTTTCCGACGAGGACGATCGGACGGCCGCGCCGCGGCCCGTAGCGCAAGACGACGAGGCAGGGCGGGACTCCGCCGCCCGAGCCGACGGCGAGTATCCCCCCCATCCCGAGCTTCTCGAGCTCGCGCTTCCCGAGGACTTTGACGCGGACTCCCGAGCCGCGGCGGCCGAGCGCCTTCGCCTCGGCAGCGAGGCGCGCCGGCGTGAGAACGCTCGGGGGCTCATTGACGAGATCTCGGGCGAGGTTCGCTGCCGAGGCGATCACCGAGCCGAGGC
>Ga0187892_10001411_pt1 | contig 54950 bp, 53 predicted proteins | sample MA1701073metaG_FD_139345 | JGI IMG/M metagenome (GOLD analysis project Ga0187892, IMG submission 139345) | Bio-ooze microbial communities from a basaltic lava cave in the Kipuka Kanohina Cave System on the Island of Hawaii, USA - MA170107-3 metaG ...
CAGCGTCATCCCCGCCGTGAAATCGAGGGCGGCGCTGTCGTTGATCGTGACCCAGCTGCTGGACCCGTTGAAGGCCAGCGCCGATCCCGCGCCCGATCGTCCGGTCGTCCAGGCGGCGCCGCTGATGACCCCCGTATTGCCATTGCCGGAAGCGTCCGCGATCTGGCTCCCGCTTCCTTCGCTGAAGCCGTACGCCGCGACCAGCGCCGCGGACGCTGGAGCGACGCCGTAAGTGGCGGTATACGTGCTATTGCTGGAGGGCGTCGCGATGGTGTGGGTGGCGGCTCCGGCGTCCGACCAAGAGCTAAAGGTATACGTCGTGCCTCCGGCGGTCTGGGGGGAGACGACGCCCAGGGCTCGAAGGACCCCCACGACGCTCACCACGGACGCCGGTGTCGTCTGCGGGACCCCGTCGAGGGTGACCTGCAGGCCGGCGGGGACGGTGCCAAGGGTCAGCGTCACGGTGCGCGGCCGGACGTCCACGAACGACGTGTGGGTCAGGCCGCCCGAATCCTCGACCGTCAGGTAGACCCGGAACCAGACGTTGGCCGCGGTGTGGTCGTTGTTCGGCACCACGAACGACCCGCTCTTCGACCCGCTCGTGGGCGGACGGAACGGATGCGTGTGCGTATCGTGATGGAAGTCCACCCACCACGTGAACGCGCTCGCCGGCAACGACCCGTCCTCGGTGTCGGTGGCGCTGCCCGCGTAGCTGATCGTGTCGCCCCCGTTGTACAGCGTCCCTCCGGCCGGCGCCGTGATCGTCCCCGTGGGCGACGTGTTGCTCGTCACCGTCAGCGTCGCCGCGCTGCTGGTGGCCGTTCCGAAGGCGTTGGTCACGATCGCCCGGAACGTCGCCCCGGAGTCGGCCAGGGTCGCCGACGCCACCGTATAGCTCGCCGCCGTCGCTCCGGTAATGGTCGCCCCGTTACGCTGCCACTGATAGCTCAGCGGCGCGGTCCCCGACGCGGCCACCGTGAATGTCGCGGCCGCGCCGACCGGCACCGTCTGATGAGCCGGGTGGCTCGTGATGGCCGGCGCCTGGCTTGCCGTGTAGGTGATCCGGTACACGGCCCCCGTCGACGTCCCGCCGCCCATCATCAAGTAATACAGACTCCCGTCCGCCCCGACGTCCAGGTCGACCGGCTGGACGATGCCCGACGCAAAGGGATCCCACCGCCCGGCGACCGGGTCGTAGGTGTGGGTCCAGTTGCTGCAGTAGTCGTTGAAGAAGTAGCGGCCGACGTACGCGCTGGGAAACTGCGGCGTCGCCGGGTTATAGAAGGTCCCTCCCGTGATCGCGCAACCATTCACGCTCGAATCGCCTCCGTGCGCGTAGGCGAGCAGCGGCGACCGATAGATGGGGTTCGTGGTCGGCCCTTCGGTGTTTGGCCAGCCGTAGTTCGAGCCGGCGATGCCGTCGTTGATCTCCTCCCAGCTGTCGAGTCCCACGTCGTTGATGAAAAGGCGCCCGGTCCCGGGCTGCACCGCGAATGTGAACGGACTTCGCAGACCGATCGCCCAGATGGCGCGGTTCACCCCACTGGCCGTCGTGTAGTACGGATTGTCCGTGGGAATCGAGCCGTCGGCGTTGAAGCGGAGCAGCTTGCCGTGGAGGTTGGCCAGGGTCTGCGCATTCGTCGACACGGCCGCGTCTCCCACACCGACGTACAGGTTGCCGTCCTTCCCGAAATGCAGCGAGCCCCCATTGTGAATGTTGGCGGCGCCGACGTTGTCGAGGAGCACGACCTCGCTCCCGGGGGTCGCCACGTCGCCGTTGGCCGTGACCCGACTCAGGCGGTTCACCGAAGGGGTCCGGACCGTGTAGTAGACGTACACGAAGTGGTTCGTGGCGAAGTTCGGGTCGACCACGACGCCCAGCATCCCGCGCTCGCTGAACGAATCCACCACCGCCGTCAGGTCGAGGAACGGCGTGGCCAGGAGGGTCCCGTTCTTGATAACCAGGACGCGTCCTCGTTGCTCGGCCACGAAGATCCGCCCATCGGGCGCGATGTCCATCGAGGTCGGACCCGTGATGCCGCTGGCGAGCCGGGTCTCCGTGAATCCGGTCGGCAGCACCGCTGCGCTCGTGATCGAGGATGTCGCGGCCAGCGAAGACGCCAGGATCAGTCCCGCAAGCCAGAAGCGCCGATAGCCCGCCATGTCGCCCCCCGGGTCGTGGGAATCGCGTGTCGCCTCGACCGAACGCTGCGCCAGGCCGGCTGGCCTTGATGTCGCGGCAGCGCTACGCTGTCGCGTGTGAGTCGGATGGAGCGGAACCTCCGGATGATCCGGAAGCCGTGCCGCCAGGGTCGGAGTCGCCACATGATACAGAGCTCTGCGTTCCGAGGTCAACATGATGTGTCCCCACTGCGTTCGCTGAATGACACTCCGAGGCTCTCGTCGCCCCTTGTACCCTGAGCTCCGCCGCGCGAGCAAGACACATACCACGGGACGCTAAGAGGCGCGGGCCGCCGGCCTGGAGCTCGGTGCTATCCTGACACCCGGAGCAAGAGGACGCCTTCATGACCGATAAGAACCCCGTTTGCGGCGTGATTGGCCTGGGTTCGATGGGAAGCGGCGTCGCACGATCGCTCCTCAGGGCCGGCCTCGCCACCCACGTGTGCGACGTGCGGCCCGAGGCCGTGCGGCAGCTCGCCGCCGAGGGCGCGATCGCGTGCGCGAGCCCTGCCCGGCTCGGCGCGGCGGTCGATGTGGCCATCGTGCTGGTCCTGAACGCCGAGCAGACCGAGGCCGTGCTGTTCGGCGACCAGGGGGCGGTCTCGGCGATGCAGCCAGGCAGCGCGGTTCTGATGAGCGTGACGGTTCCGCCGGATTTCGCCGAGACCCTCGCCGCTCGGCTCGCTGAGCGCGGCATCCTGATGATCGACGGGCCCGTCTCGGGAGGCGCAGTCAAGGCCGCTGAGGGTCAGCTGACCGTTATGGCTTCCGGCCCGCCCGAGGCATTCGCGCGGGCCGAGCGCGTGCTGGCCGCGACCGCGGCCACGGTCTACCGGCTCGGCGACGCGCCGGGCACGGGCTCCAAGGTCAAGATGGTCAACCAGCTGCTCGCCGGGGTGCACATCGCCGCCTTGGCCGAGGCGATGGCACTGGGGATCCGGGCTGGGGTCGACCCCCGGGTGCTCTACGAAGTGATCTCCAACAGCGCGGGCAGCTCGTGGATGTTTCAGAACCGCGTGCCGCGCATCCTCGCCGGCGACTACACGCCGCTCTCGGCGGTGAACATCTTCGTGAAGGATCTGGGCATCGTGCTCGACTCGGCCCGCCGGCTCACGTTCCCGCTCCCGCTCGCCGCCTCGGCGCACCAGCTGTTCCTCGCCACGAGCGCGCACGGCCACGGGCACGAGGACGACGCCGCGGTGATCAAGGTCTTTCAGGCCCTCACCGGCATCGACCTGCCGGCGACGATGGACGCCTGACGTGCTGCTCGGCGCGATCGCGGACGACTTCACGGGCGCGACCGACCTCGCGAGCATGCTGGTGCGCGGCGGGATGCGCACCGTGCAGGTCCTGGGCGTGCCGGCGGGGCCGGCCCCGGATACGGACGCAGTGGTGGTGGCGCTGAAATCGCGCACCATCGATCCGCCGGAGGCGGTGGCGCAGTCGGTCGCCGCGTACGCGTGGCTCCGACAGGCGGGCTGCGGGCAGGTGTTCTTCAAGTACTGCTCGACCTTCGACTCGACCGACCGCGGCAACATCGGTCCCGTGGCCGATGCGCTGATGGACGCAGTCGGCACGGACTTCACCATCGCCTGCCCGGCCTTCCCCGAAAACGGGCGCACGATCTTCCGCGGATACCTCTTCGTGGGCGACGGGCTCCTCTCGGAGTCGGGCATGAAGGACCATCCGCTCACGCCGATGACCGATGCCAACCTCGTGCGCGTGCTCCAGCGCCAGTCGGCCCGCACGGTGGGCCTCATCCGGTACGACACGGTGGCGAAGGGGGCGGACGCGGTGCGCCGGGGCTTCCATGCGCTCAGGCACTCTGGCGTCGGTCTGGCGATCGTGGACGCCGTGTCGGACGCCGATCTCCTGGCCATCGGCCAGGCGTGCGACGATATGCCGCTCGTCACCGGCGGCTCCGGCGTCGCGCTCGGCCTGCCCGAGAACTTTCGCGCCAAGGGGCTCCTCGGCCACGCGGCGGCGGCCGCAGCGCTGCCCACGATTTCGGGCCGATCGGCGGTGCTCTCCGGCAGCTGCTCGGTCGCCACCAATGGGCAAGTGCAGGAATGGCTCCGATCTCGGGCCGGCTTCAAGATCGATCCGCTGCAGCTCGCCGCCGGACGGGACCTGGCGGGAGAGGCGCTGGCGTGGGCGGAGCGGACGCTCGCCGCGGGGCCGGTGCTCGTCTACGCCACGGCGCCGGCGGAGGCCGTCAGGGCCGCCCAGGGGCGACTCGGCGCCGACCGCGCCGGGCAGCTCGTCGAGCGGTGTCTGGCGGAGGTCGCCACGGGCCTCCACGCCCGCGGCGTGCGCAAGCTGGTGGTCGCCGGCGGCGAGACGGCCGGCGCGGTGGTGACGGCGCTGGGCGTGACGGCGCTGCGCATCGGGCCGCAGATCGATCCGGGGGTACCGTGGACGGCGAGCGTCGGCAGCGATCCGGTCTTGCTCGCGCTCAAGTCGGGGAACTTCGGCTCGGTGGATTTCTTCGCCAAGGCGCTTGGGGACCCATGAAGAGGCCGAGCGACGCCACGCTGCGCGAGGACATCTGCCGGGTCGGACGGTCGATCTTCGACCGCGGGCTCACGCACGGCTCGACCGGCAACGTCAGCGCGCGGCTCGAAGACGGGTGGCTGCTCACGCCCACCGGCGGGAGCCTCGGCCGGCTCGATCCGGCAACGCTTTCCCGGCTCGACTGGAACGGAACGCTTCTCTCGGGCGACCCGCCCTCGAAGGAAAGCTTCCTGCACCTGGCGATGTACCAGGAGTGGCCGCAGACCGGGGCCGTCGTGCATCTGCACTCCACGCACTCAGTGGCCGTATCGGTCCTGGACGACATCGATCCCGGCGACGTGCTGCCGCCGATGACCGCATACTACGTGATGCGCGTGGGCACCCTGCCGCTCGTTCCCTACTACGCGCCCGGCGACCGGCAGCTCGCCGAGGCGGTGCGCCGTGTGGCGGGCAAGCACCACGCGCTCTTGCTCGCCAATCACGGCCCGGTCGTGGCAGGTTCGAGCCTCGCCACCGCCGTCGACGCGGTCGAGGAGCTGGAGGCGACCGCGCGGATCTTCCTCCTGCTGCAGGGCCACCGCCTCCGCTTGCTCAGCAGCGCACAGGTCGCCGATCTCAAGGCCCGTTACCCTGCCGGCTAGGACATGTCGTGCCGCGCCTTCGGTCGCGCACGGTCACGGGGCGAGCAGGAAGGGGACGTCCGCGCGTTGCGCTACCGCCCGGAGCTGCGCCAGCAGGTCGTCCGGGATCGGGACGCCGCGCTCGAGTCGCTCGACCCGGGTCGCCAGCTCTGGATCGCCCGCGACCAGCACGGGCTGCGCCGGGTCCGCGCGTCTGGCCCCGTGCAGCACGTCGATCACCTGGTCGAGGTCCTCCTCGAACTCGCCGGCCCCGCGGAAGGCGCGCGGATCGATGGCCAGGAAGAAGTGGCCGATGTTGTATGGGTCCGAGGGCCGCTGCGCGCGGTTGCGGATTGGCGAGAACGAGGCGCCCGACAGCGTCCCGGCCAGGATGTGGACCATGACCGCGAGGCCGTAGCCCTTGTGGCTGCCCTGCTCGCGCGTGCCGCCGAGCGGGGTGATGCCGCCGTCGGGGCGCTCGAACACGTGGCGGAACGCGTCGGCGGGGTCCGTCACGGCCCGGCCGGTGCCATCGATCACCCATCCCGGCGGCAGGGGCGTGTGGGTGAGCGCGTGGACCTTGACCTTCCCGGCGGCCACCGTCGTGGTCGCCATGTCGAGCTGGAAGGGCGGATTGCGCGTCGCGGGGGCGGCGAAGGCCAGCGGATTGGTCCCCATCACCGGTTCCGCGGCGAACGTCGGCACCATGGTCACGCCGCGCGTGGCCGAGGTCACCAGGCCGACCACGCCCCGCTCCGCCGCGATCGCCGAGTAGCAGCCGGCGGCGCCGAAGTGATGCGAGTTGAACACCGACACCACCGCCACGCCGGTGGCCAGTGACTTGTCGACGGCCAGGTTCATCGCGTGCACCGAGACAGGGTGGCCGAGCGACGCGTCGGCATCGATGAGCGCGGTCGCCGGCCCCTCGCGGACGAGCTTGAACACGGGGCCCATATTGAGCCGACCACGGCGAAGCTCCTGGTCGTAGGTCGGCAGCATCGAGATGCCGTGCGAGTCGACCCCGCGCAGGTCGGTCTCGACCATCATCTGCGCGGTGATCGCGGCATGGTCGTCCGGCATGCCCCAGGCATGGAGCACGGAGATGAGCTGGCTCTGGAGCCGGCTCGCGGGAACTCGCATCGTTGGGCTCTTCGGTGGCTCGACGGGCAATGGCCCCTCCGCTCAGATCAGCACCTCGCCGCCGTCCCCGCGGTACACGACGACGTGGTCCTGCACCTGCACCAGCGGCACTCCCCGCCGCCAGAGTCGATCGTAGACGTGCTCGATGATCTCCAGCATCTGCGCGCGGGTGTAGTGGTGGACGTTCGGGTAGAGCAGGATCATCCATACCACGCCCATGAACCGCTCGAAGTCGTCGACGAAGAAGTCGACGCGGGTCGACTTCGAGCAGACGCGCGCCCCCCCCAGGCGCCGGTCGCGCGCGAGATCGCGGGCGAAGCCGCCCAGGTCCTGGTCGTTGTGTGCGCCGCAGAATCGGCCGGCGAACTGGTTGTAGAGCCAGGTCGTCGTCGACGGATCGTCGCCGCCGCTCGCCATGAGCACCGCGTGGATCGCCGCCGCGGGACCTTGTTGGCGGCGGGCCCGCTGGACGAGGATCTCGCGGTACAGGCCCTCGAAGAGCGGTCCCCAGGCGGAGCGCGGCGAGTAGTAGAGCGAGTGATGCAGCGTGACGAGGGTCATCCGCCGGCCTCCCAGCCACGAAGCCCGAAAGCGACGCGCCGCTGCGGGGTCGCGCAGGAGCCTGGTGTAATCGCCCCGGACCAGGACCACGCGGTCGGCCCCCTGGCGCTCAATACGCTCGGCGACTACGTCGAGGGCGGCCTCCTCGATGTCGAGCAGGTACAGGCCACCTCGGAAGGTCGACTCCAGGATGCGGAACTGCGGCTCGTTGCTCGAGCCGATCGAGAGGGCGGTCATCGCCGCGTCGATCGGCAACGAGCGGTCGAGGGTCCGGATGACGCGCGCGAGGGTGTGCGCGATGTCCACCTTGTCGTTCGAGTATCTGGACCAGACCTTGTCCTGCTGGAACATGCGCGAGTGCGCCGCCCGCATGCCCAGCTCGCGGCGCACCGACGGAGTCAGCCGCCGCGTCGGGTGTCGCTCCGGACCGGAACGATCACGGGCGGCGATCACTGGCCGCCGCACCCTCGCGACTGCATCCGAGTCCGCGTCTCCGGGCCGCATCGACGCCCGAACCCCCACGTCGGCCGGGATTCCGAAAGGTCGAGACGGGGTCACTCGCTCGAGGCCACGGTCGCGGACTCGCACGATGACAGTCTACCGTGACCGAAACCCCAGGCCGCGCGCGGTGACGCAGTTTGATTCGAGGTGGAAACCTGGCATACTGCGGCCCTCGCTCGCGCGTCGAGCCACCCGTGCGCGGTCAGGCGGGCGCTGCGGGTCCGCCGTGCGGAACGAAAGGCGGCACGCCCCGGAAGGCTGAGGCGGAACGAAACACACTCACCACGTCGAGGAGGGCATGGCCATGGGCAAAAAGGGCTCGCTGTTCGTCGTGATCGCCACGTCGCTGGCCGCCATGATGGCGGCCGGCTTCGCCGAAAGTCAGGGGGACTTCGAGCTGGCGATGGTGATCAAGGAGACGACGAACCCGTACTACAACGCGACCCTGGCCGGAGCGAAGATGGCGGCGGAGGAGATCGGCGGAACCGCCAAGAACTACGGGCCGACGCAGTCGAGCCCGCAGGCGCAGATCGACATCATCAACAACCTCGCCGACCGGCGGGTCGGGGCGATCGCGATCGCCCCGAGCGATCCCAACGCGGTGGTGCCGGCGATGAAGCGCGCGCAGCGGCTCGGTTCCAAGGTGATCTCGTTCGACGCCGACTCCGGCGCCGAGGGACGGCCCTTCTTCGTCAACCAGGCCACGACCGAGTCGGTCGGTACGTTCGGCGCCGTCAGGCTGGCGGAGGTGATGGGGAATAAGGGCAAGGTGGCGATCGTCTCGGCCCAGCCGACGGCGGCCAACCAGAACGCCTGGATCGCCGCGTTCCGGGAAGAGCTGAAGAAGCCCGAGTACAAGAACATGCAGATCGTGGACGAGGTCTACGGCTATGACAACGAGCAGAAGGCCTTCGATCTGACGGTCGCGCTGACGACGAAGTATCCGGACCTCGCCGGCATCTACGCGCCCACCTGCCCGGGCCTCCCCGCGGTGGCGCGCGCCCTCGACTCTGTCAACAAGGGCAAGGGGAAGATCAAGCTCGCCGGCATGTGCGTGCCGAGCATCACCGCGAAGTACATGCTCGACGACACGATCCAGGTCTTCTACCTCTGGGACCCGATCAAGCTCGGCTACGTCACCTACTATGCCGCCAAGTACTTGGCCGAGGGGAAGATCTCGGGCAAGCCCGGCGACAGCTTCACGATCACCAAGGGCAAGTGGCCTGGCACCTACACGATCCTTCCCAATAACGAGATCGTCACCGGGGGGCCGCTGCAGTACACCAAGGCGAACTACAAGGAGCATCAATATTAGAGCTCGGAGGGGGGCTCCGCCCCCCTTCCGAACCTCCCCCCGAAGATCGGGTTGCGCCGGCGTAGCCGGCGCTCGAAGTGTGACTGCCGCGCTCGCTTGGGTGTCCACGACGGAGTTCCTCCGCATCGACTGCGGTGGCTCCCGACCTCGTTTCGCGAACGGCCCCGGCTAGCGTCGCCGGAACGGGGCCACGGCCATGCGAGCTTCGGCGCCGTGGTTCCCACCTGAGGCCATGAGGACCGGGACCCCGGTCATCGAGCTGCAGGGGATCACCAAGCGCTTCGGACCCGTGGAGGTGCTGACCGACATTGACCTCAGCCTCGACGCCGGCCGCGTCCACTCGCTGGCCGGCGAGAACGGCGCGGGAAAGAGCACGCTGGTCAAGATCCTGGGCGGGATCTACCAGCCCGACGGCGGCCGCATCGTGAGGAACGGCGAGCCCATCCGGATCCACGGGGCCGCCGACGCGCGGCACCACGGCATCGCCGTCATTCACCAGCATCCGGCCCTCTTCCCCGATCTCTCGGTGGCGGAAAACATCTTCGTCGGCCGTCAGCCGCGGCGCCTCGGCCGGGTCGACTGGGCGGCCATGCGGCAGGAGGCCCGCGGCCTGCTGGCCGGCCTTCGGGTGGATATCGACGTCCGCCTGCCGGTGAAGATGCTCGGCCTCGCCGAGCGGCAGACGATCGAGGTCGCCAAGGCGCTGTCGCTCTCCGCTCGCGTGCTGGTGATGGACGAGCCGACCTCGGCGATCTCGAAGGAGGAGGCGACCCGCCTCTTCGAGATCGTCGAGACCCTCAAGCGGCAGGGTGTCGCGATCCTCTTCATCAGCCACTTCATCGAGGAGATCTTGCACCTCGGCGACGACGTGACCATTCTGCGCTCGGCCCGACGGGTCGTGACCGCGCCCGCCGCCGAGCTGACGCCCGAGTCCACAGTCCGGTACATGGTCGGGCGGGAGCTCGAGGCTCTCTTCCCGAAGGAGGTCGCCCCGATCGGTCAGGCGGTTCTGGAGGTTCGCCATCTCTCCGGCTGCGGGTTCGTAGAGGACGTGAGCTTCGAGCTGCGGACGGGTGAGATCCTGGGCTTCTTCGGCCTGGTCGGGGCCGGCCGCTCGGAGGTCGCCCAGATGCTCTTCGGAATCGAGCGGCCGGACGGCGGAGAAATCCGAGTGGACGGCCGCCCGGTCCGGGTTGGCTCGCCCGGGGACGCCATGCAGCTCGGTATCTCGCTCCTGCCCGAGGACCGCCATCAGCAGGGGCTCGTGCTGGAGTTCCCGATCCGGGCGAACGCGACGCTCCCGATTCTGGGGCGGTTCTGCCGTGGGCCCGGCCTCGTCGACCGCGCGCGCGAGGCCAGGACGGCCGGCGACTACGCCGAGCGGATGCGGGTGGTTGCGACCGGGATCGAGCAGCAGACCGGCACCCTCTCGGGTGGCAACCAGCAGAAGGTGCTGCTCGCGAAGTGGCTGCTGCCGTCGCCGCGGATCCTCATTCTCGACCAGCCGACGCGCGGGATCGACGTCGGCGCGAAGGCGGAGATCCATCGCATCATCTCGCGCGTCGCGACCCAAGGCATGGCGATCATCCTGATCAGCGACGACGTTCCGGAGGTGGCAGGGATGGCGGACCGCATCCTCGTCTTCCGCACCGGCCGGGTCGTCGCCGAGTTCTCCCGGGAGGCGGCCGACCACGAGGCCATGGTGCTGGCGGCGGCCCACACTCCGCCGGATCCAGACGTGGCTGGCCGCGACGAGGGGTGACCCTGAGCGAACCAGGGACGGCGGGAAGACCGTCGCGCCAGCGCCCCCGTGCCGTGAGGGGCCTCGTCGGCCGGATCCTCCAGGTGCGCGAGATCGGCCTCGTGCTGATCCTTCTCCTGCTGTGCGCCATCGTCACCGCGCGGGCGCCGCGCTTCCTGGAGGGCCCGAACCTCCAGCAGGTCGCGCTCTCGGCCACCCTCGTGTGCATCGTCGCCCTCGGCGAGGCGCTCGTGATCATCGCCCGGCAGATCGACCTGTCGGTCGGGGCCATCGTCGCCCTGAGCGCCTTCCTGGCCGCGGCCTGGCTCGAGCACCACCACGACGGCAGTCTGTTCGTCGTGTTCCTCATCGGCTGCGGCGTCGGCACCCTCCTCGGCGCCGGCAACGCTCTGCTCGTCGCGGCCGCCCGCATCCCGGCAATCGTCGCGACCCTCGGCACGCTCGCGATCTACCGGGGCCTGGCCATCGTCCTCGCCGAGGGACGGCAGATCTCCGCCACCGTCCTGCCTGTGAGTTACCAGGAGGTCGCCCAGGCCCGGGTCGCCGGCGGGCCCCTGCTCGTGTGGATCGCGATGCTGCTCACCGTCTGTTTCGGCTGGATCGCCCGCTCCACCCGCTTCGGACGGAACCTCTATGCCCTTGGCTCTAGCCCGGAGAGCGCGCGGTTCGCGGGCATCAGCGACGTGCGAAACATCGCCGGCGTGTTCATCCTCTCGGGCTTCCTGTGCGGCCTGGTCGGCGTCCTGTGGGGAGCGCGGTTCGGCACGGTGGACGCGGTGATCGCGCGGGATCTCCACTTCCAGGTCATCTCCGCAGTCGTAGTCGGCGGCGTCAGCATCTTCGGTGGCAGCGGCTCCGTGTACGGGGCGGCGCTCGGCGCCGTAATCTTCGCGGTCCTCCAGAACGGCATGCTGCTGCTGGGCATCAACCAGTTCTGGCTCGAGGCCGCCCTCGGCGTGGCGATCCTCGGCGCGGTCACGTTCTACGTCTTCCTGGCGCGCCGGGCCGAGCGCGAGTCGCGCCGGCAGGCCATGCTGGCCCGGGGCGCGAGCCTGGCGGCCGACCGATGACCCGTCCCCTCCGCTACCTGGCGCGCTGGGAGGCGCTCCTGCTCCTGTTCCTGATCGGCGCGTTCGTCTACGGGAGCAGCGTGTCCCGGTACTTCTTCACCGCGTCGAACCTCTCCATCGCCACCGCCAGCTTCATGCCGATCGCCATCGTCGCCCTCGCCATGACGCTCATCATCACGACGGGCGAGATCGACATCTCGGTCGGCTCCATCATCGGGCTCTGCGCAGCCGTCATGGGCGTCTGCCTCGAGCATGACCTCCCGATCGCGGCCGCGATGCCCCTCGGCATCCTCGTGGGCGGGCTCGCGGGGCTCGGCAACGGCCTCATCGTCGCGTACGTCGGGCTCCCCTCCCTCGTCGTCACGATCGGCACCCTCGCCCTCTACCGCGGCATCGCCCAGATCATCCTCAAGGAGCGGGGCGTCAGCAATTTCCCCGAGTGGTACCAGAACATCGGCTTCGGCACGGTGGGCGGCACCGCCATCCCCTGGAGCACGGTCGTCTTCGCCGCGCTCCTGCTCGGCTTCGCGGTCTTCCTGCACCGGACTCGCTGGGGCCGCGTGCTCTACGCGATCGGCAACAACCGGGAGGTCGCCCGCTTCTCGGGTATCGACGTCGGGCGCGCGCTCCTCGGCGTCTTCACCGCGTCCGGGGTCATGTGCGGGATCGCCGCCATCGTGCTGACCGCGTACCTCGCCAGCGCACGGTCCGACACCGCGTCCGGGCTCGAGCTACAAGTCATCACCGCGGTCGTCCTCGGCGGCGTCGACATCTTCGGCGGCAGCGGGACGCTGGGCGGCGTCGTCATCGCACTCTTCGTGCTGGCCTTCGTGCAGAACTCGCTCGGTCTCGCGGGCGTGACCCCGGAGGAGCAGCAGATCGCCACGGGCGCCGTCCTGGTCGGCACGCTCCTGCTGTTCGGCGCCGGGCGGCTGCTGCGGGCCCGCGCCGCCGCGCTGGGGCGACTCTGGCGGCCCCGGCCCAGCGCGCTGGCCACCAGAACGCCGTACCCAAGGATCTCGGAGGAGGACTAGGACGGATCGCGCGGGCTTCGCCGGCGCACGAAAAACGGCCAGAGCCGCTTTCCAGTGGGTGAACTCAAACAGCCTCCCAGCGCGGGATCTGGCTGCTGGCCCTCCGAACCGATGGATCAGACCGACCCACTGCCTCTCCATGGTGTCATTGACACCATGCCACCCTTGGGCCAACATCACCCGAGGAGGAGTATGGGATGGGCCGGCCAATGGAGACCGCAGTCAAACGACCCCGGATCAGCTTCGACGTCGAGCCAGAGCTGCGACGCCGCGTGAGGCTCGCCGCCGCGAAGCGCGACCTGACCCTTCGCCAGTATGTGCTGGCGGCAATCAACGACCGACTCCGGGAGGATCTCGCCGATGAACGCGACGGGCTTCTGGGGATGACGAAGACCGCCGATCCGGTGCTGGCCGAGCTCTGGGACAACCCGCGAGACGCAGAATATGATCGCCTGTAGGCGGGGCGACGTCGTGCTGGTTGGCTTCGTCTTCTCTGACGACTCCGGGCTGAAGGTGCGGCCGGCCGTGGTTCTGAGTACCGCGACGTATCATCGCGCGCGACGCGAGGTGATCGTCGCGGCGGTCACGAGCAATGTCAAGCGGCGCAGGTTTGGGCGACCATCCGATCGCCGATTGGCGCGAGGCCGGGCTGCTCTACCCTTCGCTGGCTACCGCCATCCTCCGAACGATTGACCGGACCATCATTCGTCGGAAGCTCGGCGTGCTGAGAGACTCCGATCTCGCGGCCATCGATCGGGCCCTCCGCGCCGCCCTTGGTCTCTGATCGCCGCGGGCCGCACACCTGATCCATCCGACGTCACCGAGCGCGACAGGGCCTCGAGCCCTCCTCGAATCTATCGCTGCTTGCCCTGCTTCAGCACGTCGCCGAGCTTCAGTCCAAAGCCGCCGCGCTGGCTGGACGCCTCGCGCAGGTAGGCCTGGGTTTCGGCCTGCTCGTCGTGGAGGAGCGCCTTGGCGCGCGACAGGCGGATGCGCCGGCCGCCTTCCTCGATGCCAAGCACCACGACCGTGACCGCGGTGCCCGGCGGAAAGCTCTTGCGGTGGTCCGTGCCCCGGTCGGTTCCCATCTCGGCATTCGGGATCAGGCCCACCTGGCCTGGACCGAGCCGCACGAAGACGCCGAAGGGCTCGACGCGCTCGACGGCCCCGGTCAGCACCGCTCCCACGGACACCGTCGACTCCAGGTGCTCTCCAGGAGAGGCACCGTCCGGCGCGAGAGCCAGCGCGATGCGGCGCTTCTGGGGATCGATGCCGAGCACCATGACCGCCAGCTCCGCTCCCGTCGCGGCCGCTTCCTTCATCGCCCCGTGTCGGCTGCGCGGAATCTCCGTCACATGCACGAGCCCATCCACGCCCGGCAGCAGCTCCACGAACATGCCGAACTCGGTCATCCGCACGGCGCGCCCGCGGACCACCTGACGCTCCCACAGGCCGTCCGGCACCGCGGCCCAAGGATCGCCCTCGAGGGCCTTCAGGCTGAGGGAGATCTTTCCCTTCTCCTGGTCGACCTTCAGCACCTTCACGGTCACAGCCTGGCCCACGTGCAGCCGGTCCACCGGACGTCCCACCCGCGAGTGGGCGATCTCGGACAGGGGGACGAGGCCCTGGATCCCTCCGAGGTCCACGAAGGCGCCGAACTCCGCCAGTGAGGCGACGGTGCCCGGAAGAATCGCGCCCGGAACGATCGTCTTCCGGGTCTCCTCCGCAGCCCTGGCCGTTTGTTCCTCGAGGAGCTGGCGTCGGGACAAAACGATATTCCGGCCGTTCTCGCTGTACTTCGTGATCCGGAACTCGAGGACGCGCCGGAGGAACTCCTCCGGAGACTCGACCCGCCGCAGGTCCATCTGGGAGAACGGACAGAACGCCCGCAGGCCACCCATCATCACCTCGTAGCCGCCTTTGTTGACCGCGGTGACCTTGCCCTCCACGGGCACGCCGGTCTGGGCCGCGACCTCCAGAGCGCGCCGAGCCTGCGCGCCCCTGAGGACCTTCCGTGACAGGTGCACCTCGTCGCCGGTCGAGACCACCGTGGCCTCGATCTCGTCGCCGACCTGGACGCGCAGCTTCCCCGGCTCCTCCTCGAGCTCGGCACGATCGATCAGGGCCTCGCCCTTGCCCTGCACATCCACGAAGACCGTCTCGGCGCCAATCTGGACAATCCGCCCCTTCACGACCTGACCGACGACCAGGCTTTCGCCCGCACTGGCGCGGGCGAAGAGGGTCGCGAAGTCGTCCTCGCCGGCTGTCTCGTGCTCGTCACTCATCGCCCTTGCCCTTTCATGGTCCGCCCATCATCGCTCGCGGCGGGCCTGACACTCCCGCTTGAAACGGTACGCCTCCTCGCTCTGGAAGTCTCGCGTACCTCCGGTGGGATGGCCAGGCCGCGCCGGCGCCGCTCGGGAAGCGCGACGGCAGCGCGCCCCACAGTATGATGGCGACGATGGAGCGTACCAGTGGAAGCACGCGCCTGACGCCGGCTGCCGTCACTCTGACCGTGGCGGCCGCACCGCAGTTCACCGGGTGCGGGAGCTGGCCACACGCCCTTCGGCTCGGCCAGCGATCCCGCTGCACCGGTCGCATGATGCACGCCCTGAGCCTCGCACTCCTCGGGCTGCTTACGGCATGCGTCGCACCCACGCCCGCTCCGCCGCCCACCCCAGCCCCGCCCGTGGCCATCTCGACCTTACGACCAACGTCGTTTGCCGCCATTCCGGGATGGCGGGCCGACGATGCTCGGGGTGCCTGGGACGCGTTCGGCCGCGGCTGCCAGGCACTGGGCGGCACGCCGGCCTGGGCCGCGGTGTGCAACGAAGCGTCCGCTCCGGCGCCGGCGGACCCGGAGGCGGTGCGCCGATTCTTCGAATCACACTTCACACCGTACCAGGTAGTGAACCAGGACGGCACCGAGCAAGGGCTCATCACCGGCTACTTCGAGCCGCTGCTTCGCGGCAGTCGCACTGCGTCCAGCCGCTACCCGTATCCGCTGTACGGGGTTCCCGACGATCTGCTGACGGTGGATCTGTCGGAGGTGTACCCGGAGCTCACGCATCTTCGGCTGCGCGGCCGGATCGAGGGCAGACGGGTCGTCCCGTACTATCCCCGGGCCGAGATCGAGCGCGGCCGGGCGCGCCTCACGGGCCGGGAAATCCTCTGGGTGGACGACCCGCTCGATCTCTACTTCCTGCAGGTACAGGGCTCCGGACGGGTTCAGCTGGACACCGGCGAGACGATCCGCATCGGGTACGCGGACCAGAACGGCCATCGCTACACGTCCATCGGCCGCGTGCTGATCGAGCGCGGCGAGATGACCATCAAGGAGGCATCGATGCAGGCGATCCGCGCCTGGGCCGGGAAAAATCCGGACCAGGTCACCGACCTGCTCAAGCAGAACGCCAGCTACGTCTTCTTCCGTGAGCTTCCGGCTTCCGGCCCTGGCCCGTTTGGAACTCTGGGCGTCGCCCTCACCGCCGGCCGCAGCCTCGCGGTCGATCCGCGCGCGATCCCATTAGGAGCGCCGGTATTCCTCGCCACGACCTGGCCCGGGAGCGGGAAGCCACTTGAGCGTTTGATGGTCGCGCAGGACACCGGTGGCGCGATCAAGGGTGGGGTGCGAGCTGACGTCTTCTGGGGCTTCGGCGCCGAAGCCGGAGAGCTGGCGGGCCGCATGGGCGAGAACGGGCGGCTCTGGGTGCTGTTGCCCAGAGGCTACCGGCCGGACGCCGTCAAGGACTGATCCCTTCGCGGGTCGACCGGCACCGTTAGACCGTTATGCGAGACGGCACGAGAATCCTGTTCTCGTTGTCGAGGGCACCGGGCTCGCTTCGGCCAGACTGACCGAGTTTCGAGCGCGGGCTTGGCCCGCGCAATCCTGGGGGAGGATCGGAGGGGGCCGTCGAGGCCCCCTCCGCAGTTAGAGGACCAGCTCGCGGGCGACGCCCCGCATGTCGACCTCGAACTCCAGCCCCTGGATCGGCGGGCGGCTCGGGAACCAGCGGACGCCGTGGATGGCGGCCGCTCCCGCGGGACCGAGGATCTCCTCGAGCAGGACGCCGTGGATCGGCTGCGCGGTGTAGACATCGATCATCGTCACTCGGCTCGTGGCCGCGTCGAGCGCGCGCAGGCGCTCCTGCATGACGCTCATCACGAACCGGGCTTTCTCCCGCATGGCGTCGACTGACGTGTCGCCGTGGCGGACGATGCCCGCGCCCCCCTGGCCGCGTTCGCGCAGCTCGCCGGCGCCAGCCACCACGAAGGTGGGCGTCGCGGTCGTGCCCGCCAGCGTATAGGCGAAGGCATAGAGCGAGGGCTCGGCTGGCGCCGCGACGACCGGCGCCACGTTGGTCCGCGGGATCGGATTGTCCTCGCCCACCAGGATCTTCCAGTCGGCGAGTTGCGCGCGATAGCCCGCGTTGAACTCGGCGAACCCGTCGAAGGTGAACGGCGCCGGGCTGCGCAGCTCGATGCCGCAGAGCGCGGCCCGCGGGCGTCCCTGCTGGCGCAGATGCTGGTCGATCCGCACGAAGCCCTCCCGCCACGGCACCGGCGCGCCAAGGGTCGCGTGGACAATTTCCCACCCCGGCATCGCCACGACGCCGGAGGAGAAGGCCGTGATGCCGGGCAGGAAGCGGTAGCCGCCGCTCGGATGGTCGCGAAGCATGCGTGAGGCTCCTGTCGTCAGCGGTTGTTGGGCACGCCCGTTCGCCGCGCGGGTCGCCGCGTCACGGGGCTCTCCGGAGCGAGATCAGGGAGAGCTCCGGGTCGGCCGTCCCTGATCCGATTGGCCCCCGACGGCTCCGATCAACGCCAGCAGATTGTCGATCTGATAGTTGGGAATGGTCACCACGGCCGGATGTCCGATGGCCCGCACATACCGGCTCAACCGATCCGGCGCGATGTCGCCAACCGCGTACTGGGCAAGCGGCCTCGGGTCAGTCGACCGATACACCAGGATGACCATCTCGGGGGCCGTGACACCGTACTCGGTTTCGTTCGGGCTGGGCGCGAGCTGCCGCTCGATCTGCGTCCGGCCGAATGCGGTAACCGCGGACTCGATGCGCTTCGCCACGGACGGATCGGCCTGATGGTTGTGGCTTTCTTCCGACCCCGCGCCGGCGCCGTGGACATGGTAAAACCAGGCCCCGGCCGCGTCACGCTCGAAGCGATGAAGCGTCCCGGCATGCCCCACCTCGATCGCGCCAAGCTGGTCCACCGGCGCCGGCAGCAGCATGCGCGCCCGAGACCTGCCCTGGTCCTGGCTATAGGCCCCCGGCTGCGGTCTGACGCGATCGGCCAGCTCGATCGCGACGATCGCGCCCACCAGTACCAGCAACACCAGCCACACGGCCACGAGCCGGGGACGGATCCCACGCCGGCTCACCGCTGCTTCCACCACACGGCGGTGCCGACCACCGCCAACAGAGCCGGAACGAGGATGACGGACAGGAAGAACGTGCCCTTCATCTGCCGGTTGGTGAGGTTGACCCGAGGCAGGTCGTGGGTACGCGGCTCGATGCCGATCAGGTTCTCCTGGGCCGCCAGGTAGTTCACCGTGTTGAGAAAGAGATTCCCGTTGCCCAGGAGATGGAAGAAGGAGTTGGTGGCGAAGTCCGAGTCGCCCACCACGGCGATCCGAGAGCGGCGCGCGACCGCGGCCGGCGGCGCGCCGTTGCTGGACGTTCGAGCCGCCCCGCGGTCGCCCGGGGGTCCGAGAGGAATCACGGTGGCGTCGTCGGGGGTGAGCGGGCGCCGGTTGACGACCACCATCAGCGTGTTGGGGCCGCGCAGGTCCCGGCCCTCGTTGAACTCGGCGCGGTCCCGCGTCGTCTCCCCATAGCTCTTCCGGGAGGAGTTGACGAGGGGGGTCACCGCCGTCCCCGGCACGCGCTGGGGGGTCGGCGACAGCGACCGCGCGCCCGGGAAGAACGTCAGGGGGAGATCGCGGGTTACCTGATGGCGGTTGTAGTCGCTCACCGCGGGCGAGGAGACATCGGCCCAGAAGTGGTTGGCCTCATCGATCACGATGGTGTCGTCCAGCACCACACCATACTCCCGGATCACGGGCTCGAGCCCGGTCGGCACGAACGGATCGAGCATGAAGAACGCGTTCCCGCCCCCCGAGAGGTAGGCGCGCACGGCCGCGACCTCGGCCGGGAGTAGCGCCACTTTCGGCCCCGCCACCACCAGCACCGCGCAGGGGGACAGGGCGTCCGCGCCCCGCATCGGCGAGACCTTCTCCACCGTGTAGTTCAGGGCCTCCAGGGCGTGCCGCGCCTTGGCCATGCCGTGTCGCTCGTGCAGCACGTACTGAGCGCCCAGGCCGTGGGAATGACCAGGCGCCCCTTCGAGGTGATCGTGGGACTCCATGCTGAACGGATCGGGCTCGCCGTGGCCATCGAGGAAGCACGCCAGCTGGGTCGCCTCCTGCGAGACGCGCAGGATGCCGTTGGCGATATCGGTCTCGCTGCCACCGTGCACCTGCAGCTTGCGGCCTCCGCTCTCCATGATGGCCGTCCCTGCGAACTGCACGCCGCGCATTCGCGCCTGGGCCGGGTTGAGCATGGGATCGTAGAACTCGATGGTGATGAGCTTCGCGTGCGAGGCCATCAGCGCGTAGAGCTCGACCGTCTCCCGCATCAGCGGATCGTGGAAGAAGGTAATATGCACCGGCTTCGGGAGCCGCTCGAGCATGGTCGCCGTCTGCCTGGATAGCGAGTATCGCCCCGTCTGCGTCAGGTCGAGACGAAATGGATAGCGCACCGACAGGTAGGCGAGCGCGATGAGCAGGCCGACCAGGCCCAGGGTGTACAGGGCGATCTCGCCCCGGCGCTGCCGGACCATCGCGCCGAGCTCGCCGCGCAGGGCGTAGGCGCCCCACCCCATCAGCAGGGCGCCGACCACGGCCAGCCCCGCCGTCCACACGACGGTCTCCAGCAGGATCATCTGGATCGCGAGCGCCGTGGCGAGCAGGGCGATTCCCGCCAGCAGGATGAGACCGGAGAGGAAGGGGCGGTTCACCTCAGCGTCGCCACTGCAGGTAGCCGGCGTTCAATGTCAAGGCGATGGCGCAGACAATGAGGTAGAAGGCCACCGCCTCGCTTCGCACGAGGCCCTGAATGAAGTCGCCGAAGTGGAGGGCGAACGAGAGATACCCGAGCAAACCGCGCAGGGCGAGCGACGTCTGGAAGCTCTGCAGGTAACCGACGAACCAGAAGCCCATCAGCACCGAGACGGTGATGAGGGCCGCGATGACCTGGTTGTGGGTCAGGGCCGAGAAGAGCTGGCCGACGGCCAGGCAGGCCATCCCCAGAAGCACGAACCCGATGTAGCCGGCGAGGATCGTGGTCGTCTCGGGATTGCCGAACAGGTACAGGGGGACGAGGTCGATCAAGGTGCCGGCCGCCATGAAAAGGAGCATGGTGACCGCGCCGAGGTACTTGCCGAGCACCACCTGCCAGGGGGTCAGCGGCAGGGTCAGCAGCAGCTCCATCGTGCCCGCGGTGTCCTCCGCGGCGAAGAGCCGCATCGACACCACCGGGATCACCAGCAGGAGCAAGATGCCCATGTTCCGGAACGTCTCGCCCATGCTGGCGTCGCCGGTCAGGAAGACGTTGTAGGTGAAGAAATAGCCCGTTCCCAGCATGAACACCGCGACCACGAAGTAGGCGATCGGCGAGCGGAAGTAGGTCGCGAGCTCCTTGTGATACACGGCCAGGGTGCCCCTCATGCCGCCTCGTCTCCCGCGGGCGCCTCGCGCACGTAGTGCAAGAAGACGTTCTCCAGGGTCGGCTGCTTCCGCTCCAGGCGGTGCAGGTCCCAGCGCCCGGCCACCGCCCGGGCGATGGCGGCCTCCACACCGTCCCGCGCCTCGACCTGGCATTCGACGGTGAGCACGGAGCCATCGCCCGAGGCGGGGTCGATCGCTACCGCGCTCACTCCCTCCACCGACAGGAGCTCCTCGCGCAACGCCGGGGCCGGCGCCGTGACCCGCAAGCTCACCCGGTTGGTCTGCTCCACCGCCCGCTGGAGCCCGCCCGGCGAATCGATGGCCACCAGCCGCCCGTGATTGATGATGGCCACACGCCGGCAGATCATGGTCACCTCGGGCAGGATGTGCGTGCTCAGCAGCACGGCGTGCCCCTCGCCGAAGGAGCGGATCACCTCGCGGGTTTCCTGGATCTGTCCCGGGTCTAGGCCGGCGGTCGGCTCGTCCAGAAGCAGCACGTCCGGCTTGCCGAGCAGCGCCTGGGCCAGTCCCAGGCGTTGCCGGTACCCCTTCGAGAGCTTGTAGATCTCGCGCCGGAATACGGCCTCCAGCCGGCAGGCGGCCGCAACCCGCTCCAGCTCGGCGTGGACGGCCGAGCGCGGCACCCCTTTCACCTTGGCCACGAACCGCAGGTAGGCGGCGACGTCCAGACTGTCATAGAGCGGCGGCCGCTCGGGCGCGTAGCCGATCTGCCGCGCCGCGTCCGAGTTCTGGGTCGCCATGTCGTAGCCGGCCACCGTCACCCGGCCCGACGTGGGGGTCGTGAATCCGGCGATCATCCGCATGGTGGTGGTCTTCCCCGCGCCATTGGGTCCCAGGAACCCCACGATCTCGCCCTTCTCGACGGTGAAGGACAGGTCGTGGATGACGGTCTTGGAACCGTACCGCTTCGAGACGGCCTCGAGCGTGATCACAGAGAGGAGAGCCTCACGACGGGGAAACACTGCGCGAGGAGGCTCCCCATCGTGGGGGAGCCTCCTCCGGAGGGTGTGAGCGACGCGCTACTTATACCACTTATTCCCCATGGTCGCGAACTGGTCCTGGTCGTGCGGCATGAGGATCTTCGCGTTCTCCAGATCGCGCATCATCTTCAGCCGATTGACCGAGTTCGTGTAGTCCAGGATGCTGTAGTTCAGGCCGGCGGGGTAGCCGTCCAGGTTCGCCTGCATCCAGATCGCGTCCTGGGAGATGATGACTGTTCCCGTCTCGGGCAGCTTGACCTTCACCGACTGGTTGCCCAGCGTGTGACCCGGCGTGCTGAGGACCACGACGGTCCCGTCGCCGAACAGGTCGTAATCGCCGTCGAGCTCCAGGTAGTTGAAATCACGGGCGTCGGCAAAGTCCCCCATGACGAAGGCGCCGCCCCGCTGAAACTTCTCCGGCCACCACGCCTGGTAGAGCTCCTTCTTCTGGATCGCGTGGATGGCCTTCGGGAACATCTTGATGTTGCCGATGTGGTCGAGGTGGGCGTGCGAGGTGATCACGACCTTCACCTTGTCGGTCGAGTAGCCGAGCTTTTGCAGCTGCATGTCGATCACGTCGGCGCGCTTCTGGCTGGGCTGGAGCATGTCGCAGAACCCGGCCACCCAGTAAGGCTTGCACTTCCCGTCGGAGATCGCGACGTTGTTTCCGGTGTCGATGACGACCAGGCCTTTCGGGTGGTCGAGGACCCACATGCTGATGGGAATCGTGACCTGCTTCGAGTCCGGATAGGTCGGGATCAACGCCTTGATGTCGAAGGGACCGAACATCCCGCTCGTGGTCCAGTACAGCTTCTGCGCCGACACCGGGGCCGGCACGGTGCAGAGCAAGGCAAGCAGAGCCGCGACGATACCTAGCTTCCTCATAGCGTCATCTCCTCATGATGGTGTTCACACCCACCGCTCGTACACTGCTCATCCGTATCTTCCCCACACCCCGGGTGGGGAACGCTGACTTCCCTCCCTTCCGGACCGAGGCCCTCATGACTGGATCGCCGAAAACGGTCGCCGACCACCCGCGGGAACGTGAACGACATGACACCCCTTGGTCGCTGCTCGAGCGGGTCCGGCCAGCCAGAGTTTGTGTCCCGTCTCCTCGATGGGGATGTACGTCGATCGCGCCCCGGATCGGTGCGGCGGAGCCGCTGGTCACCCTCCGTCAACCCTTACGACCCGCCGCGGCAACCAGTCGGACCCGAACCGCGCTGCGGGCGACGAGAACATAGCGCAACGTCGCCAAACGTGTCAAGACGGCCCCGCGAGAAAGCTGCCGACGGCACATCGAGGCGGCGCAGGCGCTGGGCGGCGTCCACTGCCGCGGCCGGACTCAGCCCTGATTCGGCCGCTCGAGCCCGATCAGGCGGTCGACCGAGATCGCGCCCGGGCCGCGGGTGAGCAGGAAGGCGAGCATCGAACCCCAGACCAGGTGCTCCGACCAGGCGTCGGGATACACGAAGAGCTGGATGGTGGCGAGCATGCCCAAGAGCGGCAGCGTGGCGATCCGGGTCAGGAGGCCCAGGACCAGCAGCATCGAGCAGCCGAGCTCGACCGACGTGGCCAGCGTGGCCGCCGTCTCCGGCGGAAGCAGCGGCACCTTGTACTCGTCCTGGAATAGCTGGACCGTCACCTCCCAGCTCGAGAGCTTGTTCAGGCCGGCCTTCAGGAACACGCTGGCAATCCCGAGGCGGAACAGCAGCTGGAAAACCGAGGTCGGGATCCGGGCCAGGGCGGCCTGCACCGCCACGACCCGAGCCCGAAGCCCGGGCATGTCGACGGCGGAGGGCACGGATTGCGCCTTCATCGGTGTGGTCATCATTGCGTCACCTCCGTTGTGAGGGTGGAACGTCGAAGCCGGTCACGATCCCCTCGTCGAGCAGCGCGTGCAGCGCGGCCGCCAGGTCCAGCGCGGGATCGCGTGCGAGCGCCGCCAGCGCGGCCGACTCGAGCGTCGCGCCTCGCCAGAGCGCCGTGCGGAGTGCATGGGTCGCGGGATCGAGACGCCGGAATGTCACGTCGTCGTGGCGGCGACAGACTTCGAGGCACGCGCCGCCGGCGGCGAGATCCACCGGCACCGCCGGATCGGCACCGGGCTGGTGAGCCCGCCAGATATGATCGACCGGCCACGGCGATTCGAGCAGCGACAGCGAGGGATGGAACTGCAGCACCAGCCGCCCTGCGTCGTCGGCGGAGAGATCTCCGAGCGCCGCCGGATCGATCGCGGGCGCATCCTCCGCGTGGGCCGCGCGGTTCATCGCCCACTCGAGCCGCGCCACGTCGGGCAGGTACGCCAGGTCTTGACACGGCGGAAACGCCGCCAGGAACTCCGGAACCGCCGCCCCGTACTCGAGCAGGCACGGGCTCCCCGGAAGGTGCCGCCGGATGAAGTGATCGGCGGCATACGCGAAGAAGCGCTCGTCCACGAGGCGGCAGACGACGGGGTAGGCGTCTTTCAGCACGTCCGTGAGCGTCGTGAAGACGTGGGTACGGTAGATCTGCAGTCGTGAGGCGCCGGTGAGGCCGTCGTCTGCGATCTCACCGGCCAGGAGCTCGTCGGCGCCCTCGAGAAGCGCCCGCGAGAACGCCGACTGGAGATCACGCAGCGCGAGCATGCCAGCCCCCGTCCTTCGCGGTGCCGAGCAGCCGATCCGCCGTGTGCGCCTCATCCAGTAGCACGTCCAGGATGGGGACGTCGGTGTCCCACTCGACCAGGGTCGGGACCGGGCCGAGGCGTTCGAGGGCCCGCGTGTAGAGCCTCCACACCGGTTCGGCCACGCGGGAGCCATGATCGTCGATCAGGATCTCGCGACCATCGGCGTCGTTCACCGCGTGCCCGGCCAGGTGGATTTCGCCGACGTGCGCCGCCGGGAGGGCGTCGAGATACGGGTCCGGGTCGAAATCGAAGTTCCGGCTGTTGACGTAGAGGTTGTTGACGTCGAACAGGAGGCCGCAGCCCGTGCGCTGGACCAGCTCGGCGAGGAGCTCGGGCTCGGGGATCGTGGAGGAGCGAAACCGCAGGTAACTCGACGGATTCTCGATCAGCACCTGACGACCGAGCCGGTCCTGGACGACGATGACGTGCTCGCTGACCCGATCGAGCGTCTCCTCCGTGTACGGCAGCGGGAGGAGATGGTTGAGGTAGACGCCCCCGAAGACGCTCCACGACAAGTGCTCGGAGACGAGACACGGCTCCAGCTGGTGGATCAAGGACTCGAGGCGGCGCAGGTGCGACGGATCGGGGCCCTCGGCGCTCCCCAGTGACAACCCCACGCCGTGGATCGACACCGGGTAGTCGCGGCGGATCCCGAGGAGCCGGCCGAGGGCGGGCCCGCCTGCCATGTAGTTCTCGGCGTGAACCTCGAGCCAGGGAATGGCGGGGCGCGTGGCGATGATCTCGGCCACGTGCGGGCTTCGGAGGCCGATCCCGGCCCAAGCCGGCCAGCACCGCATCTCATCCGCGACCGTGCTCATCCCTCACGCGTCCCACTGTCCCCGGCTACGAGCGCTCAGCCCCGATTCGACTTGAGGTTCCCGCCGACCAGCTTCTCGCAGGTGCCCTTGGGAACGTAGAGCCACGCGTCCTTCTGGCTGTCCCGCTTCGACGTGCCAGCGCACGACGAGTTGGCGGTCTGGCAGTCGTTCTTGCCGGCCTTCGCGACGGCGAAGCACTTCTCGGCCTCGAACTTGGGAGTCGGGGCTGGACCGTTCTGGGCGCCGGCGAGGTACGGCATCGAGAGGGCCGCCGCCAGCGCCGACGCGACAAAGAGGGGGGTCGTCTTCACGCTCGTTCTCCTTCTTCGGTGTGTTCCGTTGACCCACATCGCACGGCCGCTTCGCGTCAGCCGCCCACTGCGGCGCGCCCAGGCCGGCACTCGCTCGTTGGACACAGGGCACCGAGGAAGCGGTGCGCGCGGGCGCCGCTCCCCCGACCGGCAGCCCGCTCGGCCAAAGCCGCGGCTACCTTCTCAGCTCGCCGGGGGTCAATCGCGTGCCGGGCACACGCACTCGAACCGCCAGCCGGGAACTCGGGTCCAAGTCCGAGGCATACCACAACCAGACGAGGTCACGAGCGCTCGAACCGCCAGCCCGGGAACTGGGGTCCAAGTGTTCGTGGCCCAGGAAGACTGCTCTAGCCGGCTGCTGAAAAACCCGCAGGCTGATCAAAGAGGTCCAGATGCGTGGCAGTGCGAGGCGAGCCGCAGGCGAGCCGAGCCCCTGATTCCGAGCTGGTGCGAGGCGAGCCGCAGGCGAGCCGAGCCCCTGATTCCGAGCTGGTGCGAGGCGAGCCGCAGGCGAGCCGAGCCCCTGATTCCGAGCTGGTGCGAGGCGAGCCCGCATGTCGAGCTGAGCGACGGCCGCAAGCTGGCGAGCGCGCCGCGAGGCGAGGCCCGAATTGATCGAGCCGAGCCGACGAATCCTGGAATCGCGGAGCGGCGTCCGAGGGCCGCCCGCGAGGCGTATTCCCTGTACGTTAAGCGGGCGGTCCAGGGCGCCAATGAAGCAGATGGGCCTTTTTCAGCAGCCTGCTAGATCAAGGATGGAGGCATCCGATGGAGGCATCCAATGAACGCCGCAGCACTCGATAGCCTCGGCGCCCCCTCGCTGCCCCCGTGGCGGAGGCTCGCGTGGCGCCTCGGCGCGGGCTTCTTGCTGCTCGCGAGCGTGGCCATCCTCATCAGTGGCCTGCTGCAGTACCGCACCCAGGCGGCCTGGCTGCGCGAGTCGCTCGGCGCGCTCCTCCTCAATATTGCGCGCACCGGCAGCCTGCTTCTTGACGGCGACCTCCACGCGCAGGTGGTAGCGGAGGGCCGGCAGGACACGCCCGGCTACGCGCGCCTGCGCGACCGGCTGCTCCTGATCCAGGAAGCCAACGAGCTGGGAGATGCGGTCTACACGTTCTCCGATATCCAGGGAGACACCGCGCGCTTCGGCGTGATCAGCAATGGCCTCGCACCGGTCGGCAGCGAGTACAGAATCGGGCGCGGCGCCCAGCCAGTGGTGGAGCGCGCCTTGCGCCACGGGACCCCGACCCACAGCGATCTGTATGTCGGGCCCGACGGGAGCTGGATCAGCGCCTTCGCGCCGGTGAAGAGCTCCGCCGGCAAGACCGTGGGGGTCCTGGGCGTCGACTTCCGGGCCGACGTGTACAGCGCCGAGCTGGCCGCGATGCGGCGCCGGCTCTACCTCCACTCGGCGGTAGGTGCCCTCCTGGCTCTGGTCGCCGGTCTGCTGCTTGCGCACCGCATCACGCGTCCGGTCGCGCAGGTGACGGCGCTGGCCCGCTCGGTCGCGCACGGCGATTTGACGCCGCGCCTGCGCGTCCGCACGCGCGACGAGGTCGGCCTGCTCGGCAACGTGTTCCATCTGATGGTGCAGCGGCTCCGGGTCTCGCAGCGGAGCGTGATCGACATCCTCGTGCGGGTGCTGGACGCCCGAGGGGCAATGCCTGGCTCGCTCTCCCGGCTTGCGATCGCCGCCCGCGCGCTCGGGGAGCGCCTCGGGCTGTCACCCGTCGAGAACGACGCGCTCGAGCTGGGCGCGCTCCTGCACGACATCGGCGAGATCCGGACGCCCGCCTCGCTGCTCCGAAAGCCGAGCGCGCTGACGCCCGAGGAGCGACGGGCCATCGAGCTCCATCCCGCCGCCGGGGTGGGACTCCTCGAGGCGGTGCCGCTGCTGACACCGGCCCTGGACGTCATCGCCGCCCACCACGAGCGCTGGGACGGCGGCGGCTATCCGCGCGGCCTCAGGGAGGACAACATCCCGCTGGCCGCACGCATCTTCGGCGTCGTCGACGCGCTTGACGCCATGACCCACGACCGCCCGTACCGGCCGGCCATGCCCGCGAGCGAGGCCCTCGAGCGGCTGCGCTCCGGGTCAGGCCAGCAGTTCGACCCGCGGGTGGTCGAGGCAGCGCTGGCAATCCCGGAGGAACGTTGGATGGAGCTACTGCACGGCCAGGTCGCGAGCGCAAGGCCGGTCCCTGCGCCTTGACCGCCCCAGACCGACGCCGCTCTGCCAGCCTCGCATCTCAGCGAGCCTCGCATGATCGCACCCCTACCCGCCGCGCGCGTGTCCAACCCCTCAGCATGGAGAGCTTCCTGACCAACCCACCGCGCCGCCACCGGAGGAGACGACGATGATCGCGCCTGAGCCCGGAACGCTGCGACTGGCCGGCGGGCGAGTCCTGGCCCGGCGCTCGACCTCGCTCGCGCCGCGGATCGTGATCGCGGGCGGCGGCTTCGCCGGGGTGAGCACGGCGCTGGCGTTGGCCAAGCGCTGCGCCGGAGTTCTGCCCGTCCACGTCACGCTCGTGAGCGACCGGAACTTCTTCCTCTTCACGCCGATGCTGGCCGAGGCCGCGACGGGGGGCGTCGAGACGCGCCACGTGGTGTACCCGATCCGGCCGCTGTGCGTGAAGTGGGGCATCGAGTTCGCCGAGATGTCGATCGAGCAGATCGACCTGGGGCGGCGCCGAATCAGCGCGACCCATCATCGGTCCTCGGTCGTCCAGCACATCGACTACGACATGCTGGTGCTGGCCCTCGGCGCCGCGCCCAACACGGCGATCGCGCCCGGCGCCGCCGAGCACGCCATGACCTTCAAGAACGTCGGGGACGCCATCCGGATCCGCAACCGCGTGATCGATCTCTTCGAGGCCGCCGCCCTCACCGACGATCCGTGGGTCCGGCGGCGCCTGCTGACCTTCGTCGTCGTCGGCGCCGGGCACGCCGGGACCGAGCTCATTGCCGCGCTGGAGGAGCTGACTGGCGAGGTGCTGCCGCGACATTACCCGTCGATTCCGCCCGACGCGGTCCGGCTCGTCCTCGTCGGCAGCGCCGTGCTTCCCCAGACCGCGACGAATCTCGCCACGTATACGAAGGAGCAGCTCCTCCAGCGCGGGATCGAGATCGAGACTCGCCGGGCCGCCCGCGTCTCGGACGAGGGCCTCGTCCTCCAGGACGGCGAGCTCATCTCGAGCGCGTGCGTGATCTGGACCGCGGGCAACCGTGTGAGCCCCCAGGTCGCCGCGCTCCCGCTGCCGAAGGCGAAGGACGGTCGGCTCCTCGTGAACGAGCTCTTCGAAGTCGAGGGCAACCCTGGTCTGTACGCGCTCGGCGACAACGCCGCCCAGACCGACATTCACACCAGCCAGCCGTACGTCGCGACGGCGCAGGTCGCGATCCGCCAGGCGGCCCGCCTGGCCGAGGTCCTCGAGGCCGAGCTGACGGGCCGGGAGAAGAAGCCCTTCCGCTTCAAGGTGCTCGGCGAGATGGTCCCGCTCAGCCGGCGGACCGCGGTGGCTGATCTGAGCGGGCTCAAGCTCGTCGGCTTTCCGGCATGGTGGCTCTGGAAGACAATCTACATGCTCAAGCTGCCGACGCTCGCGGCGCGAACCCGCGTCGTGCTCGACTGGACGGTCGAGCTGTTCTTCGAGCGGGACGTCTCGGAGCTGACGATCGACGAGGAGCGGGCCGCATGACCGCCGCCGGGATGAAGCGGGCACGACCCCATCGACCCGATTCGCGCAAGGCCCGGCTGCCGTTTTGGCGGCGGCTCGGCTGGCGGCTCGGAGCCGGCTTCTTCCTGCTGATCGCGCTTGGGATCGTCCTGAGCGGCTCCTTGCAGTACCGGGCCCAGGACCGGTTCCTGCGCCAGTCGCTCGGAGGGCTCCTCCTCAACATCGCCAGGACGGGCGCCTTCCTCGTCGACGGCGACCTTCACGAGACCGCGATCCGCGGCGGTCAGACGACGACCCAGGAGTACACAGCCCTGCGGCAGACGCTGCGCCAGATCCAGGAGACCAACCAGCTCAGAAACCCCGTCTACACGCTCTCCGATGTCGAGGGCGACTTGGCGAAGTTCGCAGTAATCGGGACCGGTCGCGTGCCGGTGGGCTCGGGTTACCGTCTGGCGCCGGAGACCCGGGAACCGCTCCGACGCGCGCTCGCCGAGGGGACCGCGTCGTTCACCGACGTCTACGTCAACGAGCGCGGCGCGTGGATCACCGCGTTCGCGCCCATCAAGACCAGCACCGGCCGGACCGTGGCGGTGCTCGACGTCGACTTCCGCGCCGACGTCTACCTGGCGCGGTTGGCCATGCTCCGGCGCCAGTTCTATCTTCACGCCTTGGTCGCGGCGGTCCTGGCACTGGTGGCCGGCGCCCTGCTGGCCCGGCGGATCACGCAACGGCTGACCCAGCTCACGGATCGGGCCCGCCGGGTCGTGGAGGGCGATTTCACCACGCCCGTCCGCGTCGATGGCCACGACGAGCTGGCGCTGCTCGGTCAGGGCCTGCACGTCATGATCGAGCGGCTGCACGTCTCCCACCGCAGCTTGGTCGGCGTGCTTGTCCGCGCCCTCGAAACCCACAGCGGAGAGCACGGAGCGCTTGCCCGGCTCGCCGCGGCCGCGCTCGCCGTCGGCGGTCGCCTCGAGCTCACGCCGGTCCAGCGGGAGGCGCTCGAGCTGGGGGCCCAGCTCCACGATATCGGCGAGGTGCAGACCCCCGAGTCCCTCTTGCAGAAGCCCGGCCCGCTCGCGCTCGACGAGCGGCGCGAGGTCGAGCGGCACCCGGCGGCCGGCGTGGAGATTCTGGAGCCCGTACCGCTCTTGAGACCAGCGCTCGACCTCGTCTCAGCCCACCACGAGCGCTGGGACGGCGGCGGCTATCCGCAAGGGCTCCGCGGAGTGGAGATCCCGCTGGTGGCGCGGATCTTCGCGGTGGTCGACGCGCTCGATGCGATGACGCACGACCGTCCCTCTCGCGCGGCCTTGTCGGTCGCCGAGGCGCTCGAGCGGGTGCGCGCGGAGGCGGGTAAGCAGTTCGACCCGCGCGTCGTCGAGGCCGCCCTGAGCATCGAGGACGCGGAATGGGCCGCCCTGCTCGCCCGCCCCTCGGAGCACTCGGCGGGACGCTTCGCCCCGCTCCCGGCTCGTCAGGGGCCTACCGCTCACTCCGCGGCATGACCGTGGCTCGGAGTCACGGTGTGGGCAGGCGGCGGTGGAGCACGGTGGCCGCGAACACCTCCAATCAGCTAGCCCTTTCTCGGGAACCCTGGGATGTCCGCCCAATCGAACGACGCGTCCTCCGCCACGCTGGCGAGGGTCGCGCGTACCCCGAGCGCGAACCGGTCGAGATCCAGCCCGTGGATCCGTCGCGCCTGGATCTTGGCGCTTCCCTCGTCCAGGAGAGCGCGCGCGCCCTTCACATTACCGTTGGCGAGATGCTGGTAGCCCACCGCGATCTGGATCAGTCCCTGGAGGATCCCGCGATCGCTCCCCTGCCCCGCGATCCAGTGGGGCTCGAGTAGCTCATGGACCTCGAAGTAGAGCCCCGCGTCGAACAGCACAGCGGCACCATGCAGGGCCATTCCCAGATCCGTCGCGACGTCAGCGAGCGGGCACGCGGCGACCGCGGTCGCCGCCCGCTGCACCCGCTCGCAGAAGGTGTCCGCCTCGGCGTTTCCCGCGGCCGCGAGCCAGTCCTTCGGTGGCGCGGCCCGGCAGCGGGCGGCGAGCGTGATCAGCGTCCCGCGGGTATCCGCGTCGGACAGCGAACGGATGATCAGCTCCGCAAGCCGATTGCGCAGGGCCAGCGAAAGCGTGGAGAGCGCCATGCGGCCCGAAGGCGGAGCCATTCACGTGCCCCTGACCACCCGCGTGCCGGCCAGCAGATCGTGGAGCGCCAGTTCGTCGGCCCGGAGCCTCGCCATCAGGGAACCGATCCCGAATAGGAGCAGCGAGATCCACGCCCCGAATAGCGCCTGCCGGTTATCCGTCTGGGCAGCACGTACAGCTTAACGCTGTCGGGAATGTCTTGCCCCGTCGTCCTCGCCTCCACTCGGTAGTGGCGCATAGGCCGGACAAACGCTGCTCCTTCAGTTCCCTCCCCCGCGCGACCCAGGCGATCAAGATCCGACCCCTGCGCGAACGCGAGTCTGACACTCGGCACCTGCCCGCCTCGAGGGCGCGAAGGCGAGCGTGGGACGCCGCGGGAGCGCTCCGAGGAATCCTGCTCCGCCGCGGCGCCGCGGTCAAGGAGCGGGCGTAGGCGTGCGGCCCGGGGGCCCGCTGGGGCACCGGCGAGGGTCACCGGTGGCGTCGAAGGGGCGAGCCGAGCCAACGCTGCTCGAGCTCCAGGCGGCATGGGGGCCTGGCCACGGCGAGTACGATGAACGCTAGATCGTATGCCTAAAGGTGTCAAGAGGACACGGCTATTGACGGGCTATTGACGTCAAGACCCGCTCTCGACGGGACCGCCATCGCGCGTGGTACAGTAGGGCCCGTGCGGACCGCCATCGTTGCGCTGTGCCTGGCTGCGCTCTTGACTCACGGCGTCGACCGAGCACCGGCGGCGCCGGTGAGCCTCGAGGTGGCGAACCTGACTCAGTCGTCGTTCGAGTACTACATCCGGGGACCGGTCGGGTGGGGCGAGGGTGAGCTGACGATGCCGACCCTCGACCGCGCCCTCGCCGGCGCCAAGGTCGTCGTCGGATGGGCGCCTCGAGGCTCGCCAACCGACGAGGTCATCTCCGGCGCCGGCGCCCAGGCGATCCGTCCGTAGCAGTCGCGCGCGGCCCACGCCGAGAGGACCTCGACTGCCAGAACCAGGGTGATGAGCCAGACCGCGGCGAGCATCTGCCGCGCGATGCCACGCTGAAGTGCTTGGGGCGCTGGGTGCAAGCTCGCGCGCGGCGCCTGAGGCAGGGCTCCTGAGCGCGTCCTCGGGACCTTGGGGCTCCGAGAGCGCTGCGAGGGAACCGGGCTCGTCCTCATCAGGCCACTGAATCAGCCGCAGACCTGCGCGCCGACGTCGATCGCTCCTCGATCTCGCAGGTCACCTCACCGTCGAAGCGGCAGCGCCATCCTCCTGGCGCCCCTTCGCACACCCAGCCATCGCCGCCGAGGCGGTGCCCCTGCAGCCGATACGCCCTACTGCTCAGGAACGCCTCGCAGAGTTGGCGCGACTCGGCCTCCACGCGGCGGGACGCAATCTCGCGAGCCCCTGCCTCGCTCGCCGCTGCCTTCACCTCTCGCGGACAACCAGCTGAGTCGCTGCGCCCGGGGCTCCCAGCGCTCGACCAGTGTCTGGCGACACGCCGCCAGCCGGGCTTGCGCCTGCCTCGCGAACGCCTCGTCCGGATAGGTTCGAAGGTACGTCCGATACCCCTCGCCGTCCGCGCGGGCCTGCGCGTCTCGCCATGTGTTCTCTTCAGCGACGGACGGCAACCCGCCAAGGCGCAGGGCTCGGCACACCGGCTTCAGGCCATCTGAGCGGCAGAGCGTCGACTGGAGTCCCGAAATGTCCTGGATGAAGCCCACCAGGGCTGCCACCGGCGCTGCCACCGGCGCTGCCGCCGCGCCGACGGCGCCCCAGCGCCTGATCGTGCGCTGTTGGTTGTTTGGGCGGTGGCTGCCTTTGCGCCATCGCACGTGCCGTTGCCACGACATACTCGCAGCGCGGGTCGCGAGGGCTCCCTTCCAGTCGACCAGATCCAAGGCCGGACTTCGGCAAACCCAAAGGGCGGGTCCACGCGATCCAGGAGCACCGAAGGCAAGACGCCGTGTGCCTTCGCGCGTTCAGCTTCCTCACGCATGTAGGCCCCCTCAGGCCCGACCGAGGCTTCGGTCCAGCACACGATGACGCAGGGGCCAGCGTCGAGCTGCTCGACGATCGCTTCCCGCCACCGCTCGCCGCCCGGGATCTCGCCCCTTCGGCTCTGCTACACTAGGCAGGCGGTCGTTGCCTGCACTGAAGTGACGCCGGAAAGGGAACCGCGGTGGCGCTCAAGCTGGAGATCTCAAAAGCCGACCTCGCGTTCGAGGCCGGATTCTCAAGGCCGGAGTTCGCGCTCTTCCAGAACGCGGCTCTACTCCTCGACCGTGTCTACCGCCGCTTGGAACCCTACGGCCTCCGGCTCAGTGACATCCGGGTCGAGCGTGGGGCAGGCAACGTCGGCGATCAACATATCCTGCTCTATCTGTTCAACTACTCGATGACGGTCCGGGTCCGCATCGAGCGGATCGAGGTGTCCTGTTCCGCTCTGCCCCAGGACCTCGTCGAGAAATTCAAGGCGGCGATCCTGGATGTACTTCAGGCGATCAAGGACAGCAAGCCCGATCTGTCTTTTCGCGCCTACGCCATCGCTCTCGCCTTACACGCGAAGCTCGAAGGTCAATCGGCGACCGACTACCTCGCGCGCTTCGTGACGAACGTTCCGAAGAATCTCGGCGCGTCAACCGGAAGGGGCGCGGTGTTCTACTTCGGTCCTGAGGGAGACCGATTGCTCTCGACGGTGACCGCCGACGTTTCGGCAGTGGTCCCCGATGGGCTGTTCGTACGTGTTCATGCCGTATGGGACGCGGGCCGCGTCGCGCCTGATGCGCTCGCGCGAATCGCCGAGCCGTTCCTACTGCAGGCCCTGGAGAGTCTCGATCTCCAGTTGCCGGGGTAACGGTCGTGCTCACGGACACCGCCGATCCCTTCGTCCAGCGGATTCTTCATCGACCACCACCCGCGCCACCGAAGCCGCCCAGGGGGGATCTTCTGCTTGGGCACGCACTCCTCGGTGCCATGCTGGTCGAGGCGCCCTCGGCCTTCGAGCGTCTAGGCGCGATCGGTTCGTCCGAAGTTCTCTTCGTGAACGATATTCTAATGCCCGGAGCAAATCTTCTCGTCGCAGAGGAGCCACGGACCTTTACCCAGCCAGCAATGGAGATGCTGGCGCGTGAGGTGCCAGCGCCCGCATCCACTCTCGCCGCGAAGCCAGTCGACGCTCGCGCGCGACCCGAGTCGCCAAAGCCAGAGCATGACATCCGGCCCTTCGTCCTCGCGGTAAGGACGCTCATCGAGAATGAGCGCCTCACCGCCGCCAGACAGATGATCGATGCCGCGCCCGCGTACATCCTGAGTGATCTCCTCGTCGCGCGACTTCGCTCCGTGCTCGCGCCGCCGGTGGTGAAGCGGGTGCAAAAGCGCGATGTTGATCGAAGCCGAGAGTACGAGTGGCTCCGAACACACGGCAACGAGCATCGGGGGCGCTGGGTTGCGCTAGTTGGCCCTAACTTGCTGGCCTCCGCACCGACGCTGGGGCAACTCCGGCAGCAGTTGCAAGACATGGCCCTTCCCAACGCACCGCTACTCCATCGCGTGGACTGACATCTGGACTGCAGATGCTCCGCCGACCAAACGGAGCCAATTTCACTATTGGCCGGTCGCTCTACTCGGATCGGTCACCTGGCTCTGAGGAGCCGACTGCCAAGGTGTTCGTCAAGATAGCGGTCGAAGCGCTGCCCGGACCCATCATGGCTCAACTAGACACGGGCGCGGCGTGGTCCATTCTGGACGCGGATATTGCCCGGGAAATGGCTCTCCTGGATGGAAGGGGAGAGCAGACGCGCATCTCTACCCGACTGGGTAGAGTCCTCGGTCGTCTCGAACGAACCTCCCTCGAGATACTCGCTGATGATGGCGAGTCCTTGACCCTTCAAGCTACTGTGTGGGTCTCTCCGGAGTGGCACGCCGGAAACTTCCTTGGGTACGCGGGCCTACTGCAGCACATTCGATTCGCGATCGACCCGAGCGACAACTCCTTCCACTTCGGTCCGACGCAGGAGGCGGCACAGTGACGGACGAGAACCGGAGAGCAGAATTCAGTTCGTTCGTGGCCGTCCCTGCCGGCTCCTCCGCGACAGGCAGCGGAAAGAACAGGGACGGACGGCTTCACCTCGCCCGCACCGGTCACTGTTCATCCGTGTGCCGGCCGCGCCCCGTCAGCCTGGATCGAGCAGCCAAACTCCGCCGTCACCCCTTGAGCCCCCTGCTGCCCCAGCCCTCGACGAGGTAGCGCTGCACCGCGATGAAGAACCCACCGCGGGGGCGGTGATGAGCACGCCGGCGGCCATGATCATCCCCCAGGCCACGATGGTCGCGTTGAAGAGGTCGTTGATGCCCCACCGGGAGGGTCTTGAGCTCGTCGGAGGTGACGAGGACGAGGGCGAACAGGAAGTCGTTCCAGCCCAGGATGAAGGTGAAGATGCCGGCCGCGATGATGCCCGGCAGCGCCAGCGGCACCACCACGTACCACACCGCGCGCCGCCGGCCGGCGCCGTCGACCAGGGCCGCCTCCTCCAGCTCCAGCGGGATGGCCTGCAGGAAGGCGCGGAGGAGCCAGAGGCAGAAGGCAGGCAGAAGGTCGTGTAAGAGAGCACGAGGGCCAGGCGCGTGTTGACGAGGCCGAGCTGCTTCACGAGGACGTAGAAGGGAATGATGATCAGGATGGGCGCGAATATGTAGGTGAGGAGGATCAGCCCGGCCACGGTGTCGCGCCCGCGGAACTGGTAGCGGGTCAGGGCGTACGCGCCCCCGATCGATACCGCCAGGGTCAGGACCGTCGCCCCCGACACCACCACGCTGTTCCTGAAGTAGGTCACGAAGTTCGTCTCGGTCAGGAGGCGCGCGAAGTTCTCCAGGGTGGCCTGCTCGGGCCAGAGGCGGGGCGGGCTCGCGAAGATCTCGCCTGCCGGCTTGAGGGAAGTGACGAGCATCCACAGGAGGGGGAACGCCCCCACCAGCGCCAGCCCGAGCCCCCCCGCGCCGAGCACGGCACCCCGCCCCAGCCGTTCGCGGCGGCTCACGCCAGGCCCCCCGAAACCACGCCGGCGCCGACTGCTGTGCCGCGTCGACTCACGCCGCCGCCTCCTCCTTGCGGAAGAGGGCGAAGTAGATCGCGGTTGCCCCCACCAGCATGGCGAACATGATGACGGCCAGAGTGGCGCCCACCCCCGCCTGCAGGTAGGTGAAGCTGCGAGAGTAGGCGTAGATCGGGAGGGTGCGGATGTAACGGCCCACCCCGCCCTCGCCCCCCATCAGCCAGACGGTGTCGAACTTGGTGAACATCCAGATGCCCCGCAGCAGCACGATCACGAACAGCACGGCCCAGGTCTGGGGGTCACGTGGACAAGCCGCCGCCACGCCGAGGCGCCGTCCACCCGCGCCGCCCCGTACAGCTCGGGGGGGATGGTCTGCAGGCGGGCCAGGTAGGTGACCGCCACGAAGGGGAAGAACTGCCAGCGCATAGGCCGGACAAACGCTGCTCCTTCAGTTCCCTCCCCCGCGCGACCCAGGCGATCAAGATCCGGCCCCTGCGCGAACGCGAGTCCGACACTCGGCACCCGCCGCCTCGAGGGCGCGAAGGCCAGCGTGGGACGCCGCGGGAGCCGCCAGCTCCGAGCAATCCTGCTCCGCCGCGGGGCCGCGGTCAAGGAGCGGGCGTAGCGGTCCAGTGTCAGCAGCTTGCCCGTCACCTTCTCGCGCACCCGGCGCGTGTCGTCCCTGAGCTCGAGATGGAAGTACGTCTTGAGCAGATCCACCACGGGCAGGTAGGGCGGGGCCTTGCCGTACGACACCGAGCCACTCTCGAGCGCGAGCCAGCCCTGCAGCTGATGCGAGTGCGTGAACTCGTAGAGGAGGCGCGACTTCCCCACGCCCGGCTCGCCGACCACGGCGATCAGCTGGCCGCCTCTCGCCTGCTCGAGTGCCTGCCGGAGCCGCTCGAGCTCGGTGTCGCGCCCCACGGCGCGAGGGCTGGCGGTCTCCGACGGGCACGACGTCCGAAGAGCTGCCGTTCGACCTCGTTCGACGAGACGGTGGGCTCCCGCCGGTCGTCGGCGCCCCCGCTCGCCATCCGCCTCGCCGACCCGCCTGGCCGCCCTCTCCCGCGAGCCACGCGCGCCGGCGCCTTGGGGCCTTCGCGCCGGGTGTATCCGAACCGGGACTTGTGGAACCAAAGGGCGGTCGTGTACCCTTTCCCCACTCGGGTCGAGGCCGGCGCATGGTCATTGCCCAAGCGAGACCGCTCGTCGCATACGCGCCGCTGGAGGAATGCAGCCGGCCCGCGGCCTCGTGTGCCGTGCACGAATCCCCTCCACCGGGAGCGCCCAAGCCGCGGCTCCTCGATCGCGTGCGCGCCGCCCTCCGCATTCGCCACTACAGCCGCCGGACCGAGGAGGCGTACGTCGCCTGGATCCGCCGCTACATCTTGTTCCACGACAAGCGGCATCCCGCGGAGATGGGCGCGCCTGAGGTCACTCGCTTCTTGAGCTCGCTCGCGGTCGAGGGCAGAGTCGCCGGCTCCACTCAAAGCCACGCGCTGAGCGCCCTGTTGTTCCCCTACCGCCAGGTGCTCGAGATGGACCTCCCCTGGCTGGACGAGGTGGTGCGCGCCAAGCGCCCCCACCGCCTGCCGGTGGTCCTCGCCCGCCAGGAGGTGCAGGCCGTGCTGAGCCGCTCACGGGCGTGCCGCGGCTGATGACGTACCTGCTCTACGGGGCCGGGCTCAGGCTGCTCGAGTGCTGCCGCCTGCGCGTCCAGGACGTGGACTTCGCAGCCAATCACATCGTGGTGCGGACCGGCAAGGGCGACAAGGACCGGGTGACGATGCGGCCGGCGGCGGTCAAGACGGCTCTGGCCCGCCATCTCGAGGGCGTGCAGGAGCAGCACGGGAGTGACCTTCAGTGCGGCGCCGGCTGGGTCGAACTGCCCACGGCCCTCATGCGGAAGTGTCCCAGCGCGGGCCGCGAGTGGGCGTGGCAATGGGTGTTCCCCGCCACGCGCCTCTACACCGACCGCGCCACGGGCCAGCGCCGCCGGCACCATCTCCACGAGTCCGTGCTCCAGCGCGTGGTGAAGGCCGCCGTCCGTCGGGCCGGCATCGCGAAGCGGGCCACCCCCCACACGCTGCGCCACTCGTTCGCGACTCATCTCCTCGAGGACGGGTACGACATCCGGACCGTGCAAGAACTGCTCGGGCACCGCGATGTGACGATCACCCAGATCTATACGCACGTGCTGAACCGCGGCCCGGCTGGCGTGCGAAGTCCGGTGGACCGGCTGCCGGGGGCGTGAGGCGCCGGGAGCCTGCGGCGGGGGCCGCCCTTGGATAGGCCGACGGGGATAGGCCGCACGCGCCGCAGCCGAACACCGCAGCTGCCGCGCGCGCCACTGGGCCGCAAGTGGTTGGAAGAGCGGGGACGGCGAGGGGGGCCACGGATCGGTTGGCTCCCGGAAAGGCTGCGGCACACCGGAAGGTTTGCCGTGTTACACAGTTCCGCCTAATTCGCGGACCGAATTCGAGTTCGCCGCACCACGACGAGCCAGGGGCTGCGGTACCATCCAGCCGGGGAGGTGATCATGATCCGCACGGTTGAAGCTGTAGTCGACCCGAGTGGCAACGTTCGCCTCCTGGAGGACGTCCAACTTCCCGGACCGCGTCGGGCGCTCGTAACCATCCTCGACGATCCGCCGCGGAGCGAAGACACCGCGCTCCTCAGTGAGGAGGCACTGGCCGATTGGAGCCGGGCAGAGGAAGACGCAGCGTGGTCACACCTTCAGCCGGCGGGATAGTTCTCGTTCCGTTCCCATTCTCGGATCTGTCCCAGGCCAAGCTCCGTCCGGCTGTCGCCTTGGCCGACGCCGGCCGCGGTGACTGGGTTCTCTGTCAAGTCACCAGCAATCCATACGGCGACCCAAGAGCCGCCAAATATCTGATCTATCGCGATCTCGTGATGGCGGTTGACAAGTATTGCATGCAGATGGGTGCGCTTCTTTTCGAGTCGGGTGTCGATTACAATGAGATTGAGGATCACATCGGAAAGAACACGTTCAAGGCTCATCTTCCAAAGGAGATCTGGTTTGCAGTTGGCCCGGACAAGCAACCGGAAATTCCCGATGCAATCAACGACATGATCGAACCGCACCGGTTACGCGCCGTGGAGCTGATGGACCAGCTCGTAGCGGAGTGAAGACGTCGATGTCGCACTGGCGGGTCCCGATGGCGCCGTGGTGCACTGGGTCGCCGCCGTCGCCGCTCGCGTACGCGACGACGATGGAATCCTTGTGGACGTCGAGGCCGACATGCAGTGTGCTACCGTTCTTAAGTTCTTCATAGCTGACCTCCGGTCTCGTGGTGAACGCCAGCGCGCATTCGGCGGCTCTGACCTCACTGAGGCTAACCCGCGTGTCGAGACGAAGGTCAGCCTATTCCCTCGGCAGTCATTATGTCTAGACCCTCCGGTCTGGGAAGGTAGGCCGTGAAACGACGAAAGAGCCGACTCCAGACACGAGAGGTTCGCTGGGAGAAGGTCTCGGTCGCCGAGGAGGCCGACTACATCGTCGCACGGGCAATGGCTGTGGACGCTCGAGTCGTCTCGTTGCAGCCGTTGGTCTTCTTCTCAACCGCGACTGGCGACGCTTGGGTGCTCGACGCCGCGGACAGCCTCGCGCTCCCGCTGGCTGCGGCCGGCACGCGGTTGCCGTTCGCGATCACCGAGACACCCGAGCACTTCGCCATCGAGTGGGCCGGCACGTTTCGAATCGAGGGCGAGCTGATGATCTTTGCCGACTACGCAGGCAGGTTGCGGACGATCATCGGGTACCCAACCCGCGAGATCGCGGCAGCCCTTGCTCGAGCCAGACCATGAAGCGCTCAGCGGGTTTGCGGCGGCGGGTCTAACTCCGCAGTCGAGCGGATCGCTGAATCGCGTTCGCTTGCCGCGGCCGCTGACGGCGAGCGTTGGACCGCAGCGTCCAGGGGTTGACACGGCCGAATATTCTGGCTATGTTATGGCCAGAATGCGCTACGAGGTCGTGCTGGCCCCCGCGGCAGCGAAGGCTTATGGGGTCCTGCCGGCCTCCCGGCGCGCCGAGGTGCGGGATGCCCTCGAACGGCACTTGCGGCACGAGCCGACCCGCGTGAGCAAGAGCCGGATCAAACGCCTGCAGGGCTTGAGCCAGCCGCAGTATCGGCTTCGGGTTGGGGAGGTCCGAGTTTTCTATGACGTCACGGCCGAAACCGTCGAGGTCCTCGCGGTCGTCACGAAAAGCGAAGCGGCGCGCTGGCTTGCCGAGCATGGGACGCCCGATGCGCCAGGTGGCGCTGGCTGAGGTCAAGGACGACCTGTCGCGATTCCTGCGTTTGGCGGAGTCGGAGGAGATTGTCATCACGCGGCATGGGAGGCCGGCTGGCGTGCTCATCGGGTTCGAAAGCGAGGACGACTGGTTCGACTACCGTTTGGAGCACCATCCTGAGTTTCTACGGCGAGTGGCGGAGGCGCGGGATGCCCTCAAGGGTGGGCGAGGTGTTCGACTGGAGGATCTGCCGTCGTAATGGACGGTCTAACTCCGCGCTTCGCGGGCCGCTGAGCGCGAGCGTTGGTATGACTGCCGATGTCAAGCCTCGCGCGTTTGGCGTCGGGCGGCCCGGGGCCGGCGCGTGAGTGAGTGACGTGATCATACGACACCGACCCGTGAAAGAGACGGAGCCAGTAACCTCGACGGTTGATCATGCTGATATTCGTGGGTTGGGTCCAGAAGCTGGTGCTGGAAGGGCGCCCTCGCAAGTGCCTGTTTCTCTATCACTACTGGGTACATCCGCGGTTCGGGTTCATGCACGCGCACGCCAGGATCCAGACGTGGTTTCCGTTTTCCATCCAGGTGTGCAGTGAACGGGCGGGAATGGCTGGCCCGCCAGCTGAACGCGGCGCGGGTGAAGAATGGGCGCCAGGACCACTGTTTCCGGTGGATTGCCGACTGGGCCCACGCCCAGCGGCTGATGGACCGGCAGGTGACGGCCAACTGGCCGCGGTTGCTCAACAGCCTGGCCCGGCAGCTGAACCCCATTCACGCCGAACTGTTCGCGGCGTACCGGTGAGCTACTACTGGTCGACTTATCAGAGCGAGTGGGCCACGGACCTCGTGTTCCGGGACGCGAGGGTGTTGCGGTGGCTCTACCCGCGGTGGCTGCTCCATGCGCTGACGACCTTTACGAGTACAGAGGTGATGCGGTTTCTGGGGCGCCGCTTGCCGCTGAGCGGGGCGGTGCCGACCCGGTTCGCCGGCGAGGTGGTGAGCGACCTCCGGCAAGGCGAGGAAGGGTGCCGATCAAACACGGGGTGAACGGCAACTCGGTCAAGCTCTACGACAGGGCCTACACGGTCGTGGGGAATGTGCTGCCGGGCGGAGGCGACGACCAACGCGAGGCCGTCCGCATCTCCATCTACGGCTGGTTCACCAAGGGCTTCGACACCCGCGATCTCCTCGAGGCCAAGGCGCTGCCCGAGGAGCTGCGACAGCGAGCGACAACGGAGTTGATCTGAAACTCCGATGCGGGTAAGGTGAACCGCCTCCCCCTGGAGCGCCACCACATCATGGCCACCGGCAGTCATCGGCTCGAGTACGAGGTCGTCGAGAGCTGGGAACGTCTCCCGGAAGGCTGGGCGTTCACCGAGGTGGTCGGCGTGGCGGTGGACTCCCGGGACAATGTGTTCGTCTTTTGCCGGGGAGCCCACCCGGTGGTCGTCTTCGACAGGGACGGACGGTTCCTCGACGCCTGGGGCCACGGCCGGTTCGTGCGCCCCCACGGAATCTTCATCAGCGCCGACGACCGCGTTTTCCTCGTGGACGACCAGGGGCACAGCGTGTACGAGTTTGCCTCCGACGGCACGCTGAAGTCGCGGCTCGGCGATGGCCAGCCCTCCGACACCGGGTACGTGCCCGGACAGTCACCGGTCGCCCGCGCGGCCGGGCCGTTCAATAACGTGACGAACGTGGCGCTGGCGCCGGACGGCGAAATCTACATCGCCGACGGCTACGGCAACGCTCGCGTCCACCGGTTCGCGGCGGACCGGACCCTCGTCGCGTCGTGGGGCGAGCCCGGGAGTGGACCTGGGCAGTTCAACCTCCCCCACGGCATCGCCGTGGACCGGAGCGGCCGGGTTTACGTCGCCGACCGCGAGAACAGCCGCGTCCAGATCTTCTCGCGCGACGGCACCCTCCAGGAGATCTGGGACTGGGTCAACCGGCCCTGCGACCTCTTCATCGATGGGGACGAGCGCGTCTACATCGCGGAGCTGGGGTTCCTCTTCGGTAACCAGCCCGTGCCGCACCTCCGCCTCATGCAGACGCCGCCGCCCGGCCACGCACCCATCGCGCGGGTCTCGATCTGCACGCCGGACGGGGAGCTGATCGGTCGGATCGGCGGTGAGAATCCGCTCCTGCCGGGGAACTTCATCGCCCCCCATGGCCTGTGGGTGAGCCCGCGCGGCGATCTCTACGTCGGCGAGGTCGTGGTGGCCGTGGGCGCGGCCCGCCGGTTCGCGCCGCTCACGCCCCACTGCTTCCAGAAGTTCCAGCGACGGAGCGGCTGAGCCGGTCCCGGCCGGCCGAGGATCTCAGCGCCCGCGGATTTCCCGGGTACGTCCAGGCGTCGAGTACCCGGTCACGAGTGCGATTGGACTCGCCGCCAGGAACCCATCGCCAGCCCGGGAAGATGCGTGGTCGATGTCAGCGTGCTTCTTCCACAGGTCGAGCCGCGCGTTCATCGGATAGCGGTTGGTGCTGACGGCAAGCGGCACACCGTGCCACCTGCCGTCATCCTTGCCGAGGGAGTCCGAGCCCGCGTCGTAGGGGCGTATTCCTCCCACGACCCCGGCGATCGCATCATCGACGACGACGAGCCGGCGCCGCTTGAGCGCGTGTCCTGCCAGTTGGAGAGCGCGAGGACCTCTGGTCCGGCAGGCTACGGCGAGGAATGCCGCGTACGAGTCGGCGGTTACCGGACGGCCGCCGTGACCTCGGCGCCCGTGCGCCGGAGGGCGCGCCCCGGAGTCGCCCCGGTGTGGCGGTCCTGGTCCTTGACGAGGACGCCGTTGACCAGGACGTACGGGATGCCGACCGGATGCTGGCGCGGCTGCTCGTACGTCGCGGTGTCCCGCACGCGCTCCGCGTCGAAGCACACGACGTCCGCCGCGGCGCCGACCCGGATCAGGCCGCGGTCGAGGAAACCGAGGCGCTGGCACGGCGCCGACGTCATCTTCCGCACCATCTCCTCGAGCCGGATCAGCCCGAGCGTCCGGACGTACTCGCCCAGGTAGCGTGCGAACGTCCCCCATGCGCGGGGATGCGGCCGGTCGCCCACGGTGATGCCGTCACTGCCGGCCGTGTGGGCCGGGTGCTGCATGATCGCCCGCACGTTGTCCTCGTTGCCGCTGAAGACCAGTGAGCCGAGCCCGAGCTCCTCGGCAATCAGCAGGTCGAAGTAGAAGTCGAACGGGTCCTGTCCCGCCCGCGCGGCCACGTCCTGGATGGAGAGGCCGACCCAGGGGCGGTTTCGCTCGAGGCCGGCTCCGGCGATGACGACGAGGCTCCAGTCGATGGGCATTCCCTGGAAGCCGTCGGACCCGTCGATCAGCGCCTGCCTGATCCGCGCGCGAGTGGCGGAGTCGCGCAGGCGCGCGAGCGTCGACTCTCCACCGCCCGCGTGCGCCCAGCTCGGCAGGGCCGCGTGCAGGTACGACATCCCGGCCAGGTAGGGATAGGTGTCGAGGGTCACGTCGAGCCCGCCGGCGCGTGCCCGATCGACGAGGCCGAGCAGCTCGGTGGCCCGGCCGCGATTGACGGGGAAGTTGAGCAGCGCGTGGGTGAGGTGCACGGGCACTCCGGCCCGGCGTCCGATCTCGAGGCTTGCCTCATAGGCCGCCAGCGCCTGGCCCCCATAGTTCCGGTGATGGGGCTGGTAGTGACCGCCGAACGGGCGGATCGACTCACACAGCGAGACAACCTCGTCGTCGGTCCCGTACATGCCGGGCGCGTAGGTGAGGCCAGCGGAGAGGCCGACCGCTCCCTCCCGCATCCCCTGGGCGACCAGGTCCTGCATCCGCCGGAGCTCGTCCGGCGTCGGCACCCGCTGCTCCAGCCCCATGACGGCCATCCGCACGGTCCCGTGCGGGACCAGCATGGCGACGTTCGGCGACACCCGCGCGTCAAACCGGTCGAGGTACTCGCCGACGCTGTGCCAGTCCCGCGTGACCCCTGGCCCGGGGCCGTTCCAGCCCATGAGCTGGCGGTGAAGGACGTCGCGCGTGGCGTCCGTCACAGGCGCGAGCCCGAGGCCGTCCTGACCCAGTACCTCGAGCGTCACCCCCTGCATGAGCTTGCACGCCCAGGTCGGCTCGGCGAGGAGGGCCAGGTCCGAGTGCGTGTGCATGTCGACGAAACCCGGCGTGACGCAGAGGCCATCGGCGTCGATCGTGCGTCGGGCGGTCTCGGACCCGAGACGGCCCACCGCCACGATGCGCTCTCCCTGGATTCCCACATCGGCACGGAACCACGGGTTGCCGGTCCCGTCGATCACCCGCCCGCCTCGAATCAGCACGTCCAGCACGGCGTCACCCCCTCCATTCCCGGACGGCTCGACCCGGACGGTTCGGCCGGGGGCTCGACGGGTGCATCGGCGCAGAGACGGGCACGCTCACCTCGAGCTCCGCCAATGCTGTTGTCCCCTCCCGATGGCGCAGGATTCAGGTTCATGCGACATCGACGAGGATGGGCTCGTCGACATCTGGCTCAACGATGACAACCCAAGGCCGACCGTGGGAACCTGCCGCTCGGAACGCGTCCCAGGCTGCCGAGCGTCGCCTACTGGCCGGCCACCCGCTCGATCTCCACGCGGTTGTCGTGGAAGACGGCGCCACCGCCCATGTCAGAGTCGCGCTCGTTCACGGTGGCGTTGATGGTGGCGCCCCCCTTCACTCGGCTCGGCCATCGCCCCTTCGTGCTGGCGGCGACGCCCTTCCGGACGCGATCGCTGACCTCGACCTCGGCCAGGAACGCGCCGCGGTCGTTGAACACGCGGACCTCGTGTCCGGTGGCGAGTCCCCGGGGCGCCGCGTCATCGGGATGGATGCGGACGATCTGAGGCCCAGCCCGCTTGGCCTGGGCGGGTACGTTGGCGAACTCCGAGTTGAGGAAATAGTGATCAGCCGGCGCGACGAGGGCGAGCGGGTACCGCCTGGCGAACGGCGTGTCGCGCTCGGCTGCCTCATAGGGCGGTGTGTACCCGGCGAGCGGGTCCAGTCCCGCCTTCGCCATCCGCTCGGAGACGAACTCAAGCCGCCCGGACGACGTGTAGAAGCCGTCGGCGAACGGGACGAACGGCTCGGGATAGGCCAGGCGTATCCATCCGCGTTCCCGCAGCCGCTCCAGCGAGATGCCGCGGAGGGCGGGCGAACCGGACGCGAGGACCTGGCGCGCGATCTCCTCGTCGCTGTCGTAGAGACAGGGGGTGGCCAGACCCATGTGCCGCGCGAGGCGCCGGAACATCTCGGTCGGGGGCAAGCACTCTCCGGGTGGCGACACCGCCGGCTCGTTCCAGGCGACGTACAGGTGCCCATAGGAAATGAGCAGGTCCGCGTGCTCGAACTGCATGGTCGCGGGGAGGACGATGTCGGCATACGCCGCTGTGTCCGTGTGGAAATGCTCGGCCACCACCGTGAAGAGATCGGGACGCTCCAGCCCGCGCCGGATCTTCGTCTGGTGGGGCACGCTGGCGACGGGGTTAGCCGCGTAGGCGAAGAGCGCCTTGACCGGCGGCGTGGCGACGTCGAGCAGCCCCTCGCCGAGTCGGGTCATGCTCAGCGCCCGTGTTGGGGCCGGCCGCAGGTCATCGCGCTGGAGGGCCGCCCAGTTCACGCCGAAGAACCCGCGCGTGTCATAGCTGGCGCCGCCGCCGGGATAGCGCCAGTCGCCGGTCACGCCCGGGATGCAGGTGATGGTTCGCACCGCCATGCCGCCGCCGCCGTGCCGCTGAAGGCCCATGGTCACCCGGATGCCGGTGGGACGCGTGTGAGCGAGCCGTGTCCCCAGCTCGACGATGGCCTCCACGGAGAGGCCGCAGATCTCGGCCACGCGCTCGGGCGGATATTCGAGAATGCGCTGGCGGAACGCGTCCCAACCCAGGGTGTGACGGTCGATGAACTCTCTGTCCTCTGCCCCCTCGGCGACGACCACGTTGAGGAGCCCGAGCGCCAGCGCGGCGTCAGTTCCGGGAATGGGCGCCAGGTGCGCGTCCGCCGCCTCGGCCGTGCGCGTTCGCACCGGGTCGATCACGACCACATGCGCCCCGGCCCCTCGCGCCAGTCGTACGGCGTGCCAGAGATGGTGGCCCGTGGACAGGGGATTACTTCCCCACAGGATGATGAGCTTCGAGAAGCGCAGGGTCTCGGGATCCATCCCGACGCGGTTGTCGCCGAGCGTATAACCAGTCCCGAATCCGCCGGCGATCGTGCAGATCGTCATCAGGTGCTGCGAGGCGCCGAGCACGTTCCAGAGCCGGCGCCCCGCGCCATACAGGCCCTGGATGAGCCCCATGTTTCCGGTCCCCCAGTAGGGCCAGATGGCCTCGGGCCCGAACTCCTGAATCACCGTGCCGAGCCGGTCGGCAATCTCGCCAAGGGCCGCGTCCCACGAAACACGCTCGAAGTCTCCGCGTCCCTTGGGGCCCACGCGCCGCATCGGGTAGAGCAGGCGATCGGGCGACCGCGTGTACTCGACGTAGCCGTTGAGCTTGGTGCACAGCACGCCGCGCGTGTACGGGTGCGCGGGATCACCCTGCAGCCCAACCGCCCGGTCGCCCTCGACGGTGACGATCCAGCTACAGGTGTCCGGGCAATCCATGGGACACGCCCCCGGGACCCGTCTCCCGCCGCTCATGGTCCGCTCGCTCGCGCATGCCGAGTCCGTGTTTTCCAGGTACGGCGCGTGCCGGCGCCGTCGGCGTGCGCTGTTCGACGACAGCGACGACTCGAGATGACCGCCTCCCAGCTCTGGTAAGCCGAGATCCGCGTACGGCCTGGCGTGGCCTGCACCACGCCCGGCCCCGCTGCCAGATCCATCTCCCTCAAATCGTCTTCCTCCCCAGCCCGGCGGCATCCGAGCTCCACCCGCCGTCCGAGGCCCCCTATCGTAACTCGATCCACGGGAGGCACGCGGGCTTGATCCTTCGGTCGGCGAGACCTATGCTCTTCGCAATCGCAGCCATGGCGCAGGACAAGTACATCAGGCCCGGATTCGTCACCACCAGGATCATCAACCCTGCCATCAACTTCCTGGCTGGTCGGCTCGGGCTGAACGTCAAGGGCGCGCAGGTCCTTTCAGTTCAAGGTCGGAAGACCGGCGAGTGGCACAGCACCCCCATCAACCCGCTCAGTCTCGCTGGCCAGCGCTACCTGATTGCGCCGCGGGGGGAAACCCAGTGGGTACGCAACATCCGTGTCAGCCGGACCGGGCGAATCACGCTCGGCCGGAAGACCGAAACCGTGCACGTGGAGGAGATAGCCGACACAGAGAAACCACCGATCCTCCGCGCGTATCTCAAAGAATGGGCATGGGAGGTCAAGCAGTTCTTCGGTGGGGTCGGCGCTCATGCCACGGAGGCCGACCTCGTTCGCATCGCGCCGAAGCACCCGGTCTTCCGCATCGTCCCGTAGCAAAGGGTCGAGCTGAGCCCGTGGCCCCGGGCGGCGCCGCGGAGACGACCGCGCCACGTTTCACATCGCGGGCAGTCCGGTGTCTACAGTGAAAAAGCAGAGGTGAGGACATGACGGACCAGGGTTTTCTCGTGCTCGCGGACATCTCCGGATTCACGGCCTTCGTCACCAGTACCGAGCTCGAGCACGGCGCCGAGGTGACCGGGCTCCTCCTGGAGGCGGTGATGCGCGAACTTGCTCCTCCGCTCGAGATCCAGGAGGTGGAGGGCGATGCCGTGTTCGCCATCGGCGCCGACGGAACGACCCCAGCCGACGACGTATCCCCGGTGCTCGCGCGGGCGTTCGCCGCCTTCAAGGAGCAGCAAGCCGAGATCGGGCGTGACGAGAGCTGCAGCTGCGGCGCCTGCCGTAGGGTTCCCAATCTCAATCTGAAGCTGATCGTCCACCATGGGCGGTTCGTGCGGCAAACCGTTGGCGGGCGGTCCCGGGTGGCCGGGGTCGATGTCATTCTCGTCCACCAGCTGCTCAAGAACCAGGTCGGTGCCGACGCCTATCTCCTGTTCACGGCAAAGGCGCTGGAACGTGCCGGCCTCGATCCGACCGCGGGGAGAATGCGCCCGTATCTCGGCACCTATCCCCACCTCGGCGAGGTCGAGTTCTTCGTTGCCGATCTGGAGACAGCGTCGCGGGTGCCAGAAGCCACCCAAGCGGCCTGACTCCGCCGCGCGAAACCGTTGACCGCATCCCGGTGGTTCCGTCGGTTCGGCATCCCGTAGCACACGGCGCCGTGGCAGTCTGGGCGGGTCTCCACCTCGGACAGCCGTTCCAGCCGGGCCCCTCGGGGCAGCAACCGGGACCTCCTCCAGTCGTCGGGCCCACCTATCGCGACGGCTGTCCAGGGGCAATTGGCGCGCAGCAGCGACCGGGCCCTCCCCCAGTCGTCAGGCCCACTGGGATCGTGTCGCCCTCGCACAGAGTTCCAACCGGAGCTCCGGGGGAGCGACCGGGACCTCGCCTTATCGGCGGGCGACTGGTCGGGCTGCCAGCCCGCTCGCATTTCGTCTGGCTCGCAACTTGCCCAGTGCCGGCGGCGGCACTCGACCCGACGCTCCACCGTGACGTTTGCTCAGCCCCAGCCGTTATAGCGTATGAGGGCCATGGCGCCACGGGCACCGGCGGCGGAGATCCCCCTGGGCGGCGACGACGAGCGGCTCCTGATCGAGGCCGCCAAGACGGACCCGCGTCGCTTCGCCGAGCTGTACGAGCGCAACTTCAACCGTGTGTACGCGTTCGTCGCCCGCCGCGCCGGAGACCGCGCCGAAGCCGAGGACCTCACCGCCGACGTTTTTCACGAGGCCCTCGCCAATCTCGGCCGGTTCGAATGGCGGGGCGTCCCGTTCGCGGCCTGGCTCTTGCGAATCGCCAGGAACGCCGTCATCGACCGCTGGCAGCGCACGACGCGGGAACGCGGGGAGCCCGCGCAGGACCCGGGTGGCGACGAGAACCTGGCCGATGTCGACCGCCGCGCCATGCTCGCCGATCTGGTTGGCCGATTGCCGGGCGATCAGCGACGCGTCGTGCTGGAGCGTTTTGTTGAGCAGAAGAGCATTCGCGAGATCGCCCGCGAGCTGGGGCGCACGGAGGGCGCGGTGAAGCAGCTTCAGTTCCGCGCGCTCGAGAACCTGCGGGCCCGCATGAAAGACGTCCATGAGTGAGCAGGCTCGGATCGATCGACTGGCGGAGGCGCTGGAGGGGATCCTCGCCGACCCGCGCGCCCCCCTGCCGCCCGCCGATGCGGAGCTGGCCGAGCTGCTCAGCATCGCCCACGACCTGCGCGATCTGCCCCGCCCGACGTTCAGGGCGCGGCTCGGGGCGGATCTCTTGAGGAGGGTCACCATGACCACCGCCGCCACTGCCACAACCGCGCGTGAAGGAATCCGGACCGTCATCCCGTACCTGGCCGTCCGCCCCGCCGCCGAGCTGATCGAGTTTGTGACGCAGGCGTTCGGCGCCCAGGAGCTCTTGCGTACGACGGGCTCGGCGGGCGGCATCCACGCCGAGGTGCGAATCGGCGACTCGGACGTGATGATCGGCGGCGGCGGGGCCTGGGGCGGCCCGCCGACCCCCACCGGCCTGCACCTCTACGTGCCCGACGCCGATCAGGTCTACCGGGCGGCGCTCGAGGCCGGCGCCGAGTCGCTCTATGCCCCGGTGGACCAGCCGTATGGCGACCGCGAGGCGGGCGTGAAAGACGTCGCGGGCAATCACTGGTACATCGCGACGCACCAGGCGGGCGGCCACGTCCCGCCGGACCTCGGCACCGTGACGCCGTTTCTCCACCCGCGCGGGGCAGCCGAGCTCATCGACTTCATGAAGCAAGCGTTCGCCGCCGAGGAGTTGGCGATCCACCGCGAGCCCGAGGGCAGGATCGCCCACGCCAAGATCCGCGTGGGCGGCTCGGTGATCGAGATGGGCGAGGCCCACGATCAGTGGGGTCCGATGCCCACCATGTTCTACCTGTACGTGGACGACGTGGACGCATGGTACCGGCGCGCGCTCGCCGCGGGCGCCACCTCGCTGGAGGCGCCGGCGCCTCAGCCGTACGGCGAGCGCCGCGCCGCGGTGCGCGACGCCTTCGACAACCAGTGGTACCTGGCGACGCCCATGCCCTGATCCCCGGCCGGCCAAGAGAGGGCGCACGTTTCTCCTAGTGTCCGGAGTCGAAAGTCCGTTGACTCACCGCGCCGGGTGAGGTGAGAGCTCTCCCCGCGGGACCGTGCGCTCGCGCGGATCGCCGATGCCGACCACCATCGATCTCGTGGCCCCATGTGAGTGCGGCCACGCTCCGCGACAGAGCGTGTTCCGTGAGGAGAGCCCCCACCACGCCCGGCGCTTTGTCGGCTCATCTCTAACTCGGGACACTAGACCATGCGCCCCTCACGTAACTGCAAGCACCGGTCGTGCCCCTCGTCGACATGCACGGCCGCCTCGAGAGCCCGCCTTCGGTCCTGTGCTCGAGCGAGAGGCATCAGCCGAGCGTTCGCGCCAGCCACTCGCGGATCGCGGCCGCGAACGCGGCGAAACGCGCGGGCGCGGCCTTGAGATGCTCCGCGACGCGCTCCTCGTCAAGGATCAGGTACCCGTGAACCAGGATGTTGCGGAAGCCGCCCAGCCCGCGAAGATCCTCCCTGAGCGCGCCAGGAATCACGCTCATCCCGGCGAGCTGGGCAATGATGTCCTCGTAGTCGCGCGCGATCACTCCGAGGTGGGCACTCAGGATGTGATTGCCGACGTCAAACAGAATCTCGGCGCCGAGCTGGAGCCCCCGTTCGATGGACCACTCGTCCCGGAACCCGAGGTGCCCGCCGGCGTCTCGGTCGGCCCGGAGCTCCTCGAGGTGCGAGATGACCTCCTCGAGTCTGAGGAGCCGCTCTCGAATCGCCTCCGGTCTAAGAACCACGAGCTCGTTCGGCGAGGCGCTCGCCCGTGAGCCGCCACTGCTCCTCGCGCAGCGGCAAGAAGTCCCAGTATCGGGTGGCAGTGCGCGTCACGAATGCTGTCTCGACATCCGGGTCGCGAGCGAAGAGACACTGGCCGCCGTCGATCACCTCCCAGGCCAGCACGATCGACGCGTCGTTGAGCGAGACCAGGTCGAGCGGGGCGCCGGTTGCGGCGACCACGTCGGCCCGGCCCTTGAGAAGCTCATCCAGGGTGAGCGCCGGATCTGTCAGGACGGCGATGTCGAGATCGCGGACGTCCGGTCGATCACCACGGGCTGCTGAGCCGAAGAGATACACGAGCTGGACGCGCTGGTCGCGCGCGAGGAGCTGCGCCACGCGTTCGCCGAGGCGCCGGGCTTCGGCGACAGACAGACGCTCGGCGTGCATGCGTCGAGTATAGCCGCCGCCGCCTTGGTCGTTCCCAGGTTCTCGGGGAGAGGTTCTACCGGTCTACTCGAGAGGCTGGAGCGTCGCAGGGGCATCAGAACGGGTGATCGACTGAATCACGGTGGCGCTCGATCTCTGCGGTTCCTCGAGTCGAATCCGAGAGCCTTCTTGAGGTCATCGCCGGCCCGGGCCTGAGCCGGTACGGTGGCACCGTGCCGCTGGAGCTCACCCCTTGAGCTCTCGCCTCAGCGTGTGGAGGAACCGAAAATCCGGGCCACGCTCGGTGATTCCTCCGCGGGTCGACTTGATCAATCCCACCATCATGCAGTCGCAGCGCCTGGAAGCAAGGCTCGTCTCGCCAGCCGCGCGCCGCCGCGAGGCGTGTGACTCCCGTAGACGCCCGCAGGCAGGCGACCGATTGCGCCGGGCACGACCCCCGTGTTCGACCAGGCACAGAACCGGCTTCGACACGCCCGACCTGAAGGAGTCCAGCGCGCCCCGGGCGGAACTGTTGTGATGGCGAGCCCGCGGCGCCGGTTTGTAGATGTGTATTCCCGATTGTGCCCGTCCGTGGCCCATGACGGCCCTCTCGGGCCGCGGTCAGTCGCTGTGCTGGGGAAAGGGTTCGAAACGGAAATTGACGTGCGCCAGCAAGAGCCCGAAATCATCGACGTTCGCGCTGACCACGGTCGCCCCAACCTGTCGAGCCGACAGGGCGATGAGCGTATCGTTCCACAGATCGAGAACGGCATCGCCGAGGTCGGGGCGGGCCCGGGCGATGAGCGCGAGCGTATCCCCGGCCTGATTCCAGGAGTGGGCTGTTGGCGTGACTACCCGCCCGACCCGCTCGAACGCGGCGGTGAAGATCTCAACCTCCGCGCGCGCCTGGCGGCTTCGAGCGCCCGCCCGCAGCTCGGCCGAGACGACCGACACCAGGTAGCTCCGTGGAAACCACTCGACGAGCCGGACTCCGGCTGGCCCGTCGCGGCCCTGCCGGATGGCCATGATGTACACGTTAGTGTCGACGACGACCCTACCGGCGGGCATGGCGTCGCGGGCGCCGGCGCGCGGTTACGGTGCGGTCGACACTCACGAGATCGGTCAAGCCGAGAGCGAGCAGGCGTTTGAACGCCTCGATCAGGGCCGCCTCGTCGGCGACGAGGTCGAGCGCGCGATGGATGGTTTCCGTCTCAGTCACGGTGCCGAGGGCGCGACGGGCCCGCTCGAGCTTCGCAACATCGAGCCGGTAGTTCTTGCGGATTACGGAGCGCGAAGTCGTCATACGAGAACCTCCGTCGGGGGTGTACAGATCTAGGGTAGCATATCGTCTGTACGCGTCAGACGGCCGAGCCCGCACCCAGGAGGTGACCCGATGACGGCCAGCGGAACCATTGTTGACACGAGCTATGGCAGGATCCAGGGAGCGGAGGACGACGGCGTCTCGGTCTACCGCGGCATCCCCTTCGCGAAGCCTCCGGTCGGGCCACTGCGATTCCGGCCGCCTGAGCGCCTCGATCCCTGGCCGGGCGTCCGCGATGCGACGCGCTTCGGTCCGGGCTCCTACCAGGCGGCCCGTCCCCTGGCCGGGATCCTCGGCATCCTCGTCCCCGAGCAGAGCGAGGACTGCCTCACACTCAACATCTGGACGCCGGCGGCGGGCGCCGGCGGTCGCCGGCCGGTGCTGGTGTGGATCCACGGGGGAGCGTGGGTGATCGGTGCCGGCTCGGAGCGCATCTACAACGGCGCGCGCCTGGCGCGGCGTGGCGACGTCGTCGTCGTCACCGTTAACTACCGGCTCGGTCCCTTTGGCTTCCTGCGGGGGCGCGAGCTGGAGGCCGGGCTCGACAGCTCCGGCAACGAGGCCATGCTCGACCAGGTCGCCGCGCTCGAGTGGGTGCGCGACGAGATCGCCGCCTTCGGTGGAGATCCGAGCAACGTCACGGTGCTGGGCGAGTCAGCGGGCTCCGTGAACGCCGCCTGCCTCCTGACGATGCCTCGAGCGCGGGGCCTGTTGCACAAGGCGGTCCTGGAGAGCGGCGCGCTGAATCTCACGCGCCCGCCCGACTCGGCGCTCGAGACGACGCGCCAGATCCTGAAGGAGCTGGGCATCGCGGTCGAGCAGGCCCACCGGCTGCGCGACGTGCCGGCGTCCGACCTCGTCTCGGCACAGAATGCCATCGCCGGACGCATGGTGATCCCGCCCTTCTCGCCCGTGGCCGATGGCGACCTTATCCCCGCGCGGCCGCTCGCGGCGATCGGCGCGGGCTCGGCACGAGGCGTTCCCCTCATCGTCGGGACCAACCTCGAGGAGATGAAGCTCTATCGCTTCCTCGACCCATCGCTGGAAGCGCTCGATCAGCCCGGTCTCGTCGCGCGCTGCGCCCTGCTCTTTCCGGGCACTGCTCCGGACGGCCGTCCGAACGCCGAGCGCGCGGCCGAGGTCTACCGCTCGGCCCGGGCGGCGCGCGGCGCGGATGCCTCGCCGGTCGAAACGTGGCTCGCGATCTCGACGGACCACATCTTCCGCGCCGGCGCCCTCAAGCTCGCGGAGCTGCACGCCGCCCATACGCCGCAGGTGTACGTCTACCAGTTCGCGTGGAAGGCTGCGGTGCCGGGCAAGCCGCAGGGCGCCATACACGCGCTGGAGCTGCCGTTCGTCTTCGGCACCCTCGACACCTCGGAGATCGGCGCGATCGCCGGCCGCTCGCCGGCGGCGCGAGCGCTCTCCGACCAGATTCAGGACGCCTGGCTCGCATTCGCCCGCACCGGGCGTCCACGAAGCGCCCGGCTGCCGGACTGGGCCGCCTACGCGCCCCCGCGCCGCGCCACACTGGAGCTGGGCGAGCGGCCGGTCCTGCTCGACGCGCCGCAGGAGGCCGAGCGCGCGTTCTGGGACGCGTTCACCAGGTAGCGGAACGATGGTCCGTATTCGCTCCGGGAACAACGCGGGCTGACAGGCCCCAACACCCGGCGCGTTCAGGGAGCCGCGGGATCCCGGAGCGCCCGTCGGTCGTCCTGACCGCAGAACCGGTAGCCTTGCCCGTGCACGGTGAGGATGTACCGCGGGTGCTCGGGGTCGGGCTCGAGCTTCTGACGGAGGCGCAGGATGTGGCTGTCGACGGTCCGGGTGGTCGGGAACCGCTCGTACCCCCACACGTCCTCCAGGAGCCGGTCGCGAGTCAGGATCTCATCGCGGTTCTCCACGAGATATCGCAGCAGGTCAAACTCCTTGCGCGTGAGCGGCACCTCCACCCCGGCCCGGAAGGCCTGGCGCCCCCGC
>Ga0187892_10001412_pt1 | contig 54864 bp, 57 predicted proteins | sample MA1701073metaG_FD_139345 | JGI IMG/M metagenome (GOLD analysis project Ga0187892, IMG submission 139345) | Bio-ooze microbial communities from a basaltic lava cave in the Kipuka Kanohina Cave System on the Island of Hawaii, USA - MA170107-3 metaG ...
CGACCAACCGCTGGTTCGAGACGCTCGACGAGATCTGGGACACCGTGCAGCGAACAACCGGTGCTTGGACGCCCGAAAAGCTCCAGCGACTTTGTAACGTCACTTAGCACGTTTGTATTAGTTCGCGAGCTTCGCGATGTCGGCGAGGAGCCCCGGCCGGCATTTCTCGGCGGCGAACTTCTCGACGATCGGCTCGGCGATCTTCTTGAACGCGGCGACGTCCGACTCGACCACCCGGGTCTTGCCGGTCGCTTCCATGTCCGCGAGCAGCTTGCGAGTGTCCTCGGCGACCGCCTTGTTCAGCCAGTCGACCGCATCGCGCAGCGTGGCGAAGAAGAGCTCGCGGTGCGCCGGCGCGAGCGAATCGACGAACTTCTTGTTCGCGGTGAAGACGTTGTAGCTCCAGACGTGGCCGGTGAGGTTGATGTACTTCTGCACCTCGTAGAACTTGTTGCCCCAGATGGTCGGGATCGGGTTCTCCTGCGCGTCGAACACCCCGGCGCGCAGCGCGCCGTACAGCTCGGCGATCGAGAGGTTGCCGGGCAGCGCGCCGTAGGCCTGGAAGATCTCGGCACGCAGCGGGTTGGTGACCCGGACCTTGACGCCCTTCAGGTCCTCGGGCTTGCGCACCGCGACGTTCGCAGTCAGGTGGCGCGCGCCGCGCGAAGCGATGGCCACCATCGTGACGCCGTGCTCCTTCTCGAGGAGCGCGTTCACCTCGCGGCCGAGCGGCCCGGTCCAGGCGCGCAGTCCGTGCGCCTCGTCCTTGTAGATGTACTCCGCCTCCATGCACTGGTACTGGCGCAGGAGGTGGTGCACGACCACCGGACCGGCGACGTGGAGCTGGATCTCGTTGTTGACGAGCTGCTGAAGGAGCTGCTTGTCGCCGCCGAGCGCCCCGCCCGGGACGAAGGTCATGTCGAGCGCGCCCTTCGAGCGCTCCTTGAGCTGGGCCTGCCACCGCACCGCGGCGAGCGAGCTGAGGTCCTTCGGGCCGTTGGTCGTGGCGAAGGTGAACTTCACCACCTGCGCCGGGGCGGGCTGAGGCGCGAGCGCGACCAGCGCGGCGAGCACCGTGCTCTTAATGAACGTCCCTCGCTTCATGGTCTCCTCCTTTGCGGTCAGTCGAAACGCACGTCCCAGTGCGGCGGGCGCGCGCCCGCCACCGGGCTCGGCATGCGGTAGATCCGGGTGTCCTGCAGGCAGCCCAGATAGAGCGTCCGGAGATCGGGGCCGCCGAACGCGCTCGAGGACAGATTGCGGATGCGCGCGGCGGGCGTCGCGGGAAGGGTCGCGGCCGGCAGCTCGCCGCGCTCGAAGAGCCGCTCCACCCGCTCGACGAACGCGGGGTCGTTGTCCTCGAGCACTACCGTCTGGCTGCGGTCGGGCGCTACGCGGATCAGGCGGTTCGAGAAGACGCTCGTGATCCACACCCCGCCCTCGGCGTCGAAGTCGAGGCCGTCGGGAAAGACGCCGCGTCCGAACTCGGCGAAGGTCTCCCGCGGGCTGAGCCCGCCGCGTTGGAGCCGGAAGCGGCTGGTGCGGTGGCCATAGGTCTCGTTGACGTACAGCCACGCGCCCGACGGGTCCACCTTGCACTCGTTGGTGAAGGCGAGCCCCTCGGCGACGATGCGCGCGCCGCGCCGGTCCGCGAGCACGATGAAGCCGTCGGCGCGCCCGGGGCAGCGCGCGAGCGTGCGCGGCACGAGCCGCGTGCTCACGGTGATCCAGGTCGCCTCGCCGGTGCGATGGACGAAGTTCGTCGGGGGGAGCGGCCGCCCGTCGACCTCGAGCAAGAACGGCGTGAGCTCGCCGTCGGGCGAGAGCCGCCAGACGCCGCCCTCGCGGTCGTCGAGGTGCGCGAGCAGGAACGTCCGGTCGGGAAGGATCGCGAAGCCGTTGGTCTTGACCGGCCGCGGGCCCTCGCCGCGCGTCCCGACGATCAGGCTTTGCGAGCCGTCGGGCCGGATGCGCGTCACCCCGCCGCGCCAGTCGGAGACGAACACGTCGCCCTGGGCGGTGCAGTGCACGCACTCGGGACGCCCGAGGTCCGCGCCGAGCGTCTCGACCCGCTCGATGCCGTGGGCGCGCATCATGGCGCGAAGCCTTCCATGACGATCCGCCGGCCCTCGGCGTGCGAGCGGTACACGGCCTCCTCCACCCGCAGATTGGCGAGGTAATCGCGGCCGGCGTTCTCCACCGGGGAGCGTTCCAGGAGATGGTCGACGACGTGCGCCTGGAGCGCCTGGCAGCAACCGCCGCCGAAAGTGTCCAGCGGGCCGCGCTCGTAGCGGTGCTCGGTCTCCGCGCCGCGGTGCGGCTTCCACCACAGGCGCGCCTCGCCGTCGAGGCGCAGCACGCCGGCCGACCCCTCGAGCAGGAGCTCGCCCATCGTGCGCCGCGGGTCGGACGCCGGATGGTCGTTCAGCCGGTTGCCATCGAAGAGGCCGGTCGCGCCGCGCGCGAACTCGAACACGATGTAGCCGGCGTCCTCGCCGGCGATCGCGGGATTCATCTTTCTCAGCGCCGCGTAGACGGCGCGCACCTCGCCCATCAGGAAGCGGAACGTGTCGATCCAGTGGATCGCCGTCTCGTGCACGAGGAAGCGCGCCATCTTCTGGAAGTACGGCTGGCGGTCGAGGTAGGCGCGCGGCCCCTGGCCGTCGCCGGGCCGCAGCCGGAACGCCACCGCGTGCAACTCGCCGAGCACCCCGCGGTCGATGAGGCGCTTCGCCTCGCGGTACCACGGCTGCCAGCGGAAGTTCTCGTGCACGACGAGCGGGATGCCGGCGCGCTCGGCGGTCTCGACGACCCGCACCGCCTCGGCGTAGGTCGGCGCGAGCGGCTTCTGGCAGATCGCCGGGATGCCGCGCTGCGCGGCCGCGCTCACCAGCTCGAGGTGGGTTTCGGGCGGCGTGACGATGTCCAGGAGATCGGGCTTCGCCTCGTCGAGCAGCGTAGCGAGCGACTGGAACGCCGGGAGGCCGCGGACCTTGGTCGGGTCGCGGTCGCACCATCCGGTGAGCTCCACCTGCGGCAGCGCGCGCCAGCCCGCGAGATGGAACTGGCTGAAATAGCCGGCGCCGACGCCGGCGACGCGCAGCCGCTTCATAGGACCGAAAGCGCCGCATCGCGGATCGCGGCCGTCCCGTCGCGGCCGCCGAACTCGTACGGCCGGAGCCGCCCGGCGGCGAACACGCGATCCACCGCCCGCTCGAGGCGCTCGCCGGCCGCGGCGAGCGCGGCATTCCCCGAGCGGCCCGCGAGCCAGTCGAGCATCATCGCCGCCGACAGGATCGCGGCGGTCGGGTTCGCCTTCCCCTGCCCCGCGATGTCGGGCGCCGAGCCGTGGCACGGCTGGAAGAGCCCGTGGGCGTCGCCGATGTCGGCCGAGGGCGCCATGCCCATGCCGCCCACCAGCGCGGCGGTCTGGTCGGACACGATGTCGCCGAACATGTTCTCGGTCACGAGCACGTCGAACTCCCACGGCTTGCGCACGAGATCGAGCGCGGTCGCGTCGATGTAGTGGTGGCGCGCCTCGATCGTCGGGTGGCGTGCGGCGACCTCGTCGAAGATCCGGCGGAAGAACGCCATCGAGACGAAGACGTTCGCCTTGTCGACGCAGGTGACCCGTCCCGGCCGCCCGCGGAGCTTGCGCCGCTCGGCGAGCCGGAAGGCGAACTCGTGCACCCGCTCCGAGCCGCGGCGCGTGATCACCATTGTGTCGCGCGCCTCGCGGTCGTCTTCGACCACCCCCCGGCCGCGCGAGGCGAACAGCCCCTCGGTGGACTCGCGCACCACCACCAGGTCGAGCTTGCGCGCACGCGGGTCGGCGAGCGGCAGCGGAATCCCCGGGATCGCGCGCGCCGGGCGCACGCCCGCGTACAGCTCGAGGCGAAAGCGCAGGTCCAGCTGCGGGGCGATCTCCGTGCCGTCTGGATAGCGGATCTCCGGCCAGCCCATCGCCCCGAAGAAGATCGCGTCGGCCCGCCGCGCCGCCTCCAGGGTCGCCTCGGGCAGCGCGTCGCCGGTCGCCTTGTAATGCTGCGCACCCGCCGGATGCGACTGGAACTTCAGGCGGAAGCCCTGCTGCACCTTCTCGAGCAGCGGCATGGTGGCGTCGATCACCTCGACGCCGATGCCGTCGCCCGGAAGGACGCAGATGTCGAACTCGGTCTTCACACCTGGCTCAGGCGGCAGCGCTGCAGGATCTCGGTGAGCTCGCGGCTGCCGCGCTCGCGGTGCGCGCGGTGCAGATCGCGCGCCGCGATCGCGTCGCCGCGGCGGATCGCTTCGACCACCGCCAGGTGCTCGCGGGTGGAATTGACGGGCTTCGGCCGCAGCCGCAGCGTGAACATGCGCGCGCGGTGCGCGCGGTCCCAGTAGTTGTAGACGATGCCGGCGAGCTTGCGGTTGCCGCAGAGCTCGATCAGCTGCCGGTGGTAGCGCTCGTCGGCCTCGGCCCAGGCGTCGAGATCGTCCTTCTTCAGCGCCTTCTCCATGTCGCGCGAGGCGCGCTCGAGCGGCGCGAGCTCGGCGGCGGACGGCCGGCGGCGCGCGACGAGCTCCGCCGCCATCGCTTCGAGGCTGGTCAGGATCTCGTAGATCTCCTGCATGTCGGAGGGCGACACCGGCAGCACGCGCATGCCGTGGCGCGGAACGACCTCGACCAGCCCCTCGGTCTGCAGCCGGATCAGCGCCTCGCGCACCGGCGTGCGGCTCATGCCGAGCTCGAGCGCGAGCGCCTGCTCGAGCGCCTGGTAGCCGGGCGCCCAGACGTTGTCGAGGATCCGCTGGCGGATCGCGCGATACGCGTGCTCGACGAGCGACGCGCCGCTGCGCTCGGGCCTCAGGACGGCGGACTTGGCCGGCACGTCTCCTCCTCCAGAGAATGCGTGCGCCAATGTATACGTTATTCAGGAGAAATCAAGCCCCGATGGGTTCCGCGACGGCCCAAGCGCCGGAGGCCGGTCGGCCGCCGACCACCGCGCGTCGGGAGCTAGAAGAGGTCGAGCTGCGGCCCGGTCCGCGGCGGCCGGAACCGCGTCGTGTCCAGGCCGCTCCGCCGCCCCTCCGTGTTGAAGCCGAGGCGCTCGCAGGCAAGCGCAAAGCGCTTCGCGATGAGCTCGGCGAAGTTGCCGGTGCCGCGCTGGCGAACGCCGAAGGTCGAGTCGTAGTCCTTGCCGCCGCGCATCTGCCGCACGAGGCTCATGACGTGCTCCGCCTTGAGCGGATAGTGGGTCGCGAGCCACTCCTTGAAGAGCGGCGCCACCTCGTGCGGCAGCCGCAATAGGATGTAGCCCGCCTCGGTCGCGCCCGCCTCCCGCGCGTGCTCCAGGATCTCCTCCAGGTGGCGGTCGGTGATGAACGGAATCACCGGCGCGACAAGCACGCCGCACGGGATGCCCGCGGCGACAAGCCGCTTGATCGCCTCGAGCCGACGGTGGGGCGCCGCAGCGCGCGGCTCGAGCTTGCGCGCCAGCCCGGCGTCGAGATTGGTCACCGAGAAATAGACCCGCGCGAGATCCTGCGCCGCCATCGGTGCGATCAGATCGACGTCGCGCTCGACGAGCGCGCTCTTGGTGACGATCGTGAACGGGTGCTCGCACTCGGCGAGCACCTCGAGGATCGAGCGGGTGATGCGGAGCTCGCGCTCGGCGGGCTGATACGGATCGGTATTCGCGCCGAGCGCGATCGAGCTGCAGCGGTACCCGGGAGCCGCGAGCTCCTTGCGCAGCAGCTCCGCGGCGTTCGTCTTCGCGAAGATGCGGGTCTCGAAGTCGAGGCCGGGCGAGAGGCCGAGGTAGGCGTGGGACGGACGAGCGTAGCAGTTATGGCTGATCACCCCGTCGGCGATGAAATCCTCGCTCTCCGTGGAGATGTCATATAGACGCATTGCCCTTCCAAGCGGTTCGATGCTCACCACGCTCAAGCGAGCATCGCTTCTGACCGCCTGACCCAAGATCTCCCGCTTCCGAACGATGGCGGGATCAACGCTGTGGAAGAAACGCAGACACTCACGCATTCCCCCGAGCAGCCTCACTTTGTCGATCGGTTTGCGGGTTTCATGGTGCACATGCTCCACGACGAAACGCAAATCGAAGCCTCGCAAGCCCCGAGCGACCCACGCAACGACTTCCGAATCCGTATTGCTCAGCCTCAGGACGCCTTCGCTATAGCTGCCCTCGGCGTCATAGATCCCGGCGAGAAAACCGGCCGACCATTCCCGCGAAGGAGCGGTTGGCCAGGCGATCAACGCGCGGATCCGCTCGACTTTCGCACGCGCGTGAGTGCGGATGGCGTGCATCGCCCTGCGCCCAGCCACGGCCCGCTGAAACACGAACTGCTCCGTATCGATCTCCCATCGGCGCAGATAGTCTTGCGCCCGCAGAAGCGCCTCGGCGTCGCAGAGCGCCAGCCGAAACTGATGCTGGTCGCCGTTCGCTCTGCCGGCACGCTGGTAGCGGTACAAACCCAGCAGGCCATCGCCGCGAATGACGCCGCACAGGTACCCCGTCTCGTAGTCGGCGTTCTTCAGCGGGGGGCGCGCGAAGGCGCCCGTACCCATGAGCTTGTTGTTCGCCGTCAGATGCGGCCGGCGCGCACGGCCGTGCTGCGCTCCGGAAACGAATTTCCAGCCGCGTTCTGTAAGGAAGCGGTGGTCCGGCCCAGCCACGACGCTTGTCCCGTCCTCCAGCGTGACCCGGAAGGCGGGCTTGACCACGCTCCAGTGCGCAAGCACGCGGGACCTTACATAGCGCCTATACCAACCCTGCCGCGCCGTACCGTAGAGCACATCTCCGGGACGCACTTGCGCGATCGGTCGCGTGCTCCCGTCAGCCATCAGAACGGGCGTATCGCCCTGGAGGCAGTAGACGCACCCATGCTCGCAGCCTCGATACGGGTTGATCGACTGCTCGAAAGGGATGTCCGGCGATTGATTCCGAGCGATGATCGATTTCGCCGTTTCGGGCGTGACCACGGTCTCGAGTCGCGGCAGCGCCTCTTCCTCGCGCGCCCAGCCGTCGTCGACCGCCTCACGGGTCCAGGACTCGTAACGGCCCTCCAGGTTCGAGGGTGCCCCGCGGCCCTTCGTGGGGCCCCCGCGGTCGCCGCGAGTGGTCTTGAGTGCCATGTCTCCGTCGTCAGCGAACGCCCCGACCCGGTCGCCGCCCCTCCCGGCGCTGCTTCCATGCGCGATGAACCAGCGCCCCCGCGGAGCGGTAACGGACGTCCGCCACCCCATTCCCGGGCGTATCCTGTGCAGCGTCGGCCCCGGGTGAGGCAGGCGGGAGGGAGCTGTTATTCTATCCAGTACTCAGGCGCAAAGTAAAGCCCTTTCCGAGGTGCAAAGCTCCGCACCCTTTCGGGTGCAGATTTCTGCGCCTTCTTAGCGTTCTGACATCCGCGTGAACCGGCCCGCCCGACAGCTTCGCGGTTGGGCACCCGCCGCGCTTCGCGTCGGCGGCCGGCTACGCGGGCCGTTGGGATTTACGTCCCGGCTGCGATGCGTTTCTATACGACGCTCCTCGGCTTTACGTTGGAGCAGGACGCCTCGCCCGGCCTTCGCGTCGGTCGTACGGGACGGCGTGCGCCTCCTCCTCGAGCGGCGATGGCAGCTCGGGAAAGCGTCCGTTGCCCGACGGTCGCCGGCAGGTATCGGGCGGCTGGAACCGCGTGCACCTGGAGGTGGCCGATCTACCTGCGGAAGGTGCGCGGCTGCGCGCGGCTGGGGTTTCCTTCCGCACGAGAGATATCGTGAGCGGGCCGGGCCGCGCACAGGTCATTCTCGACGACCCGTCGGGTAATCCGGTGGAGTTGTTCCAGCCTCGGCGCTGAGACTTCATGGCACCGGCAGCTTCCCCCGCGGCGACTGTTCATGGCGGCGGCCGCCGCTGAGCGCCGGGTCGCTAGCGCCCCGAGGAGAAGGCGACCGCATGAGCTCGGAGGTTCGTGGACCCGCGGCCGTCCCGCCGCCGCTGATCTACGTGGCGGCCCTCTTGGTCGCACTGGTATTGGACGAGCTTTGGCCGATTCGGCTCCTTCCCACGTGGTGGGCGTACCTCATCGGGACGCTCCTTGTCGTCGCTAGCAGCCTGATAATCCCGTTCGTCTTGGTCCGGTTTCGACGCGCAGGGACCCCATTGAACGTTCGAAAGCCCACCACCGCTCTAGTCACCGATGGCCCTTACCGGTTCTCGCGCAATCCCGCCTATGTGGCGCTCACACTCTTGTACTTGGGAGTGGGGTTGCTTTTGAACAACGTCTGGGCCCTGCTTCTCGTGATCCCGGCGCTATTGGTCCTGGACCTGTGGATCGTGCGCCGAGAGGAGCGGCACCTCGAGGAAAGGTTCGGTGAGCTGACCCCCGCGTTCGAGCGGCAGGTGGCAGAGAGGGTCGGCGCTTCGGGACGATGTGGGCGGTTCTCGACCGCACCTGGCTTGTCAATGTGTCATTGAGGATGACGTGAAGATCACGGACGTAAGGACACACGTGCTGCGCTCGCCGCTCGAGCAGCCATTCGCCTTCTCGCAGGGCTGGGTCTCGAGCCGCGGCGCCACACTCGTCGAGGTGACGACCGACGAGGGAATCGTCGGCTGGGGTGAGGCGCTCTGTCAGGGACTGCAGCCGCCGGAGATTGCGGCCGCGGCGGTGACCTCCGCGCTGCGTCCGCTCGTCCTGGGCGCCGACCCCCTCGAGCCCGAGGTGCTCTGGCACCGGATGTACCACCACACGCGTGACTACGGCCTCAAGGGCGCCGTAATCGGCGCCATCAGCGGCGTGGATATCGCGCTCTGGGACATCTGCGGCAAGGCGAGGGGCGAGCCGGTGGCGCGGCTGCTCGGGGGAATATTTCGCGACAAGGTCCAGGCGTACGCGACGGGCTTTTACCGCATCCAGGGTCAAGGCGAGGCGGCGCGGCTCGCCGCCGAGGCGAAGCAGCGCCACGCCGAAGGCTTCCGCGCGATGAAGTTCAAGCTCGGCTTCGGGGTCGAGGACGACCTCGCGGTGATGCGCGCCATCCGCGCGGCGACCGCGGGGCTCGCCTACGAGGCCATGATCGACACGAACCACGCCTATGGCGTCGCGGAGGCGATCCGACTGGGCCGTGGCATCGAGGAGCAGGGATGGAGGCTCCGCTGGTACGAGGAGCCGGTGACCCAGGAAGACCTGGACGGTTACGGCGAGGTCCGACGCGCCCTCGCCACGCCGGTGGCGGGCGGCGAAAACGAGTTCACCGTCTTCGGATTCCGCGAGCTCTTCGCGCGCCGCGCGGTCGACTTCGCGCAGCCGGATATCTGCGCCGCGGGCGGCTTCACCGGGTGCCGCCACATCGTCTCGCTCGCCCACGCGCACGGCGTGCAGGTCAACCCGCACGTCTGGGGCTCCGCGGTGGGGCAGGCGGCGTCGCTGCAGCTCGTCGCCGCCATCCCGGAAGCGCACCACGCGCTCTTCGCCTCGCAGCCCCTGCTGGAGTTCGACATGTCTTCGCACCCGTTCCGCGAGCGCCTTACCGACCGGCCGCTGCGTCAGAAGGATGGCTGGGTCGAGGTGCCGCGGCGCCCGGGCCTCGGCTTCGAAGTGTCGCGCGAGGTCCTGAAGCAATATTCGGCGTGACAGGGAGGCGTCGCGCCCTTCCCCACAACGATCTGGACGCCGTAACACTCGACCCGGGAGGGATCAAAGCGCCGCCGCAGCGCGAGCGCTGGACATCATGAGCCTGTGCCTACGATGTGGGAGCTGGAAGCAGGCACCCGCCCAGAGATGCGGCTGCGGCTTTGCTCCGTCACCCGGTTCGCTGGATGAAGCGAAAAGCTACGTCCTCTCAGTGCAGTTTCGGTCTCCCGAGGCGCTGAGGGAGTGCGCGCGTGCGATCCGTGCTGGGGAAGTGCTGTCGTTCCACGAAGAGGAACTCAAGCTTGCCCAGCGCATCGGATCCTGGAATGCAGCGGTCACGGGCAGCTTCCTGCTTTCCGCGGTCTTCCTCGGCGTTCTCATTGGAGCCGTGATTGCCCGTTCCTCGCTTTGGGCGATCTCAGCCCTCGGCGTTTTCTCGGCAATCAGTCTCACAATTGCCTTTGCGCTGACGAGGCACGTGGCTCGCAAGGTCCAGGCCGCGAGCGCGAAGGGAGCAGCGAAGTCACGCGAGACAGACACCTGATGCCGAGCGCCGCGGTCATCAGGCTGTGGTAGGTTGCGGCTCGGCCTCGGGATGACCCGCTCGGGAAGAACAAGACATGCCCCTCTGGACCTGGCTCGTTCCGGTGCTGTCGCTCGCTTTGCTCGTTGCCGCGGCCGTCGCAGGCGTGGGAACGCTGCTCGCGGTGCTGTGCGCCGCCGCCCTGGTCGCGGCGGTCATCGCAGCTGTCCACCACGCGGAAGTCGTTGCGCATCGCGTGGGCGAGCCCCTTGGCACGCTCGTACTTGCCCTGGCCGTGACTGCGATCGAGACCGCGCTCATCCTCTCGATGATGATTGCGGGCGGCGAAGACATGGCGGCCCTGCCGCGCGACGCGATCTACGCCGCCGTGATGATCATCTGCAACGGCGTCGTGGGCATATGCGTTCTAGTCGGAGGTCTCGCGCATCGCGAGCAGACGTTCCGGGTCGAAGGGGCCGGAGCGGGCCTTGCCGCGCTGATCGTGATGTCGACGCTCACGCTCGTCTTGCCGGTGTTCACGACGAGCACGCCCGCCGGCACCTACAGCAGCTCGCAGCTCGCGTTCGTGGCGGTGACCGCGGCCGCGCTCTGGGCGATCTTCGTCTTCATTCAGACCGTACGTCATCGCGACTACTTCATCCCCGCGACCGATGCGGCCAATCCGGACGTGCATGCCGAGCCGCCGACCGCCAGGCAGGCTTGGGCGAGCTCCGGGTTGCTGCTCCTCTCGCTGGTGGTGGTCGTGGGCCTGGCCAAGATGCTTTCGCCCACGATCGAAGGCGCGGTCGAGGCGGCCGATGCGCCTAGAGTCGTGGTCGGAATCGTCATTGCCACGCTGGTGCTGCTGCCAGAAACATGGGCCGCGGTGCGCGCCGCGCGCGCGGACCGACTTCAGAGCAGCATGAATCTCGCGGTCGGCTCCGCGCTCGCATGCATTGGCCTCACCGTTCCCGTCGTAGTGGTGGCGTCGATCGCCCTCGAGTTGCCCCTAGTCTTGGGCTTGGAGCCCAAGGACATGGGGCTGCTCGCGCTGACGTTCCTGGTGAGCGCCGTCACCCTCGGCACCGGTCGCACTCACATGATGCAGGGGGCGGTGCATCTGGTGCTCTACGCGGCGTTCCTGTTCCTCGCGTTCGTCCCCTGAATGCGGAGCGGCTTTGACGCGGCGCGGCCGCGTGGATCGTTAGCGAACGAGGTTGGGGCAATGCCGAATGTGGACACCTCCATCCGGCGCTGAAGGAGGTGTTGAGGTTCCCCGTCGCCCCGCCCAACGCGAGCGTGGGGCGTCGACCCATCTCTGGATGCCGAGAGGAGACCGGGTGCCCGGAGTCAATCGGCGATTGGCGACGGAGGTCGTATCTCTGGGACTTCTGACACGCGAGCCTTAGAGCGCATGTTCGTCCTCCTCGTCGGCCCCAAAGGCAGCGGGAAGAGCCACATCGGCCGCATTCTCGAAGCTCGACTTGGGGTGCATTTCTTTCACGTCGAGCCCCTGTGGCTGGGGTACTACGCGGATTGCAAGGCGGCCGGTCGAGAACCGATCATCGCCGAAGGGATCACCAAGGTACATCCGATGATCGCCCGCGCCCTCGACGAGCATCGTCACTTGTGCGTGGAGACTACCGGTGCGTCCGCGGAGATTCTGGACGCCTCGCTGTCGCTGAGGCCTCGATCGGAAACGATCATTGCCCGAGTGAACGGCTCCGCTGGCAGTGTGCCTGCAACGAATCGCGGATCGCGATCAGACCGATCAGATTCCCTCGGCGGCGGAAACGGTACGCAAGGCGCACGCCCTGAGCGAATCGCTGCGCCTCGATGCAGGCGTTGCACTGAACAATGCGCAACCCACCGAGCAGGAGATCGTGGAGCCCTTCAAGACCGCACTGATGGCAAAGCCGATTCGGCCGCGCCAGGTGATTCAAGCTTGGGTGGAAGCGTTCAATCGCGCAGATCCCGATGCACTCGCCGCTTTCTATGCGACGGACGCAGTGAACCATCAGGTCGCCGAGTCTCCGGTGCGCGGCCGGCGGGCGATCCGAGAGATGTTCGCTGCGGGATTCGCGTCGGCGACCATGGTCTGCGAGGTGGAGAGCATATTCGAGGACGGCGAATGGGGGATCCTCGAATGGCGCGACCCGCTTGGTCTGCAGGGGTGCGGGTTCTTCCATATCGTCGGCGGACGAATCGTCTTTCAGCGCGGCTATTGGGACAAGCTCTCGTTCTGGCGCGCGCACGGGCTGCCCTTGCCGGACAGGACCTGAGGGCAACGCAGATGCGCTCCGACACCTTGGCGCAGTTACCGCAACGAGTGCGATTCCCGGGAAGGGAGGTCGAGTTGTGAAGGCCTATCCGCGAGAGCGCTTTTCCTCCGAAATCACGCTCACGCCCGCGATGGTCGGCGCCTATGCTCAGGCCGCCGGCGACGACAATCCGGTTCATCACGATCCGCGATTTGCCGCGGCCACGCGCTACGGGCGCGTAATCGCGAGCGGTACCCACACCACCGCGCTGTTGCTTGGATTGACGGCATCCCACTTCTCGAAGAAAGGGGCGATGGTGGGCCTGGAGTTCTGGGTGCGGTTCCGAAAGCCCGTCTTCGCCGACGAGACGATCCGCTTGGAGTGGCTCGTGGTGAAGGTAACCCCGAACGAAAGGCTCCGCGGCGACATCGTCGAGCTTCGTGGCCGGATCAGAGGCCAAGACGGTGAGACCGCCCTGGGTGCAAAGGGTCGGGTTCTGGTCACTGACGAGCTCTAGGTCCCCCGCGTCAGCCGTCCGAGGAAGGGCGCCCCCGCATGCCTAGTCTCGAAATGGTGCTCCTGTTCATGGGCGCCGCGCTTGCGCTGAACCTGACGCCTGGCCCGGACATGCTCTATGTCGCGGCACGCAGCGTGAGCGACGGCCGCGCGGCCGGGATCCTCTCCGCGATCGGCATTTCGGTCGGGCTCCTGTTCCATGTGACGGCACTCGCGCTCGGCCTCGCTGCGCTCCTCGCCGCTGTGCCGCTGGCTTACGATCTGATTCGCATCGTTGGAGCGGTTTATCTGCTCGCGCTCGGCCTGGACCTCTTGCTCCGCCCTAGGGATGCCGGCGAGGTGGCGCTTCTGCCGCGGTCGAGTTTTCGAGCGATCTTTCTTCAAGCCGTCGTGACCAACGTGCTCAATCCGAAAGTCGCGTTGTTCTTTCTCGCGTTCCTTCCACAGTTCGTCGCTCCCGCCGCCGGCTCTCCCGTGCCTCAGATCGTCCTGCTGGGCCTGCTCTTCAACGTCCAAGGCACGTTGGTCAACCTGGCCGTCGCCCTGCTGGCCGCTCGCACTACGGTCTGGCTTCGCGCCGGGCAGCGCCGCGCCTTGCTGCTCCAGCGGGTGACGGGTGCAGTGTTCGTCGGACTCGGGGCGCGACTTGCAATCTAAGGCGATCGCTGATGCCGCAGACGTCCGACTCGCTTTCGCGTGGACGGCCGCAAGCGCTTCGCTTGCCTGCGGCTCCCTCCTCGCCACCCTCGTCGACCGCCGCTCGCCCTTGGCCACCCTCGTCGCCCCGCTCGCGGGGGGTTGCTGATCGCGGCCCTCGAGCATCGCAAAATACACCCCCCAACGGAGACGACCATGGCGCCGGACCCCACTCCCGCCGCAGCTGCCAACACGCGCTCCGAGACGGTGCTGCGCCGCCTGCTCGGAGGCATGTCGATCTTCACCTTGCTGATGACCGTTCCGCAGGTGCTTACGATATGGGTCGGTCAGCAGGCGGCGGGCGTTTCGCTGCTATCGTGGAGCGCTTATCTTCTGTCCGCCCTTCTCTGGTTCTGGTTCGGAATCCAGAAGCGTGACAAGAACATCTACCTGCCTTGCGTGGGCTGGATCGTGCTCAACAGTGCCGTGATCGCAGGCGCCGTCGTCTATGGGTGAACGGGTCCTGCCGTGTGCGGCCGTGCAGGTCCGGCTGCACAGGATGCTGAACGCGCCTCGCCTGTCGGCGAGGAATCATTGACGGTGGGACGTTAGACGCGAGCATGCATATCCCGCGCGCCTGGGCGAAGGCCAACGGCGAATGCACGACTGCCGACAACCGCAAGCTGTCCGTTGCGGTGTGGGGCTGGGGACAGGAGGAGGCGAGCGCGAAGCGCGAAGCGTCGACGCGTCTCGCACGCCTGATCGACCGGATCCGTCGGGGCGATCCGTTCCCGGACGGTTACGCCTACGGCAGCCGGCCTCTTCGGGAAGAGATTCTGGAGACCTTCTCCGGGGAGAGCGAGGATCAGCCCAATGCCGTCATTACGCGCAATCGCTATGGCGCCATGGTGCTGAACACGTCGCGTCTCCTGTTCCTGGACGTCGATCTCGCGCCACCCACGCTCGCGCAGCGCCTGCGTCGTCTTTTCACCGCCTCCCGGTCCCCCGGGGACGAGATCGCCCTGGCGAAGCTCCGTGACGCGCTCCGCGAGTTCGGGCGCGCGACGTTTCGACTGTACCGCACGGCAGCGGGACTCCGCGCCATCGCCATCGATCGAGAATTCGATCCGGCGGGACGCGACGCGCAGGAGCTCATGCAAGCGACCGGCACCGACCCTGCCTTCGTCCGCCTCTGCCTCGCGCAGAAGAGCTTCCGCGCCCGCCTGACTCCCAAGCCGTGGCGGTGCAAGTGCCCGCTGCCCCCGGGCGAGCACCCGCGCGGCGAGGAGCTTGTGCGGCAGCAATTCGCCGCGTGGCTCGACAGGTACGATCTCGCCTCGGCAAAGTACGCGACCTGCCGATACCTCGAAACGATAGGCTCGAGCAGCCTCAAAGGGGCGGCGGAGAGGCTCGTCGCCCTCCATGATCGAGTTACGCGCTGTGACGCATCCCTGCCCCTTGCCTGAAGCGATGGCGCCCGATTCCGCGCCTGCGCTCGGGCGGCGAGCGACGAGCTTTCGGATGACTGGAACAAGGAGATTGGAGTGACCAAAGTCTTCGCGCGACTGAAGCACGAGCTCGTGGAAGTGATCCCGCCGACGGTCTTCTTCTTCATCGCCTTCCAGCTGATCGCCTTTACGCGCGCGCTCATGCTCGAAGAGTACGGCATCCGGGTATCTACCTTCGTGACCGCGAGCATAGCGGCGCTCCTCGTGGCAAAAGTCGTCTTGATCGTGGACCACCTGCCGTTCGTCAACCGGTTCCCGGAGAAACCGCTCATCTACAACGTCGCGTGGAAGACGGCGATCTACATGATCGCCGCTCTGGTCGTCCGCTATGTCGAGCATCTCATTCCGTTCCTGCGTCAGCACGGCGATCTCGCGCTGGCCAATCGTCACTTGTTCGATGAAGTCGTATGGCCTCATTTCTGGGCCGTGCAGATCTGGCTGCTGGCGCTTTTCTTCTCGTACTGCGCATTGCGGGAGCTCGTCCGGGTCCTCGGGCCCGACCGGGTGCGCAGCATGTTCTTTGGCGCCCCCAAGGCGCAATCCGTCTGACCGCGGACGGCCCGCCAGCCGCGCTGCCCGTGCTAACGTTATGGCGTGAGCTCGACTCGCATCAGCTGCCGCGTGAATGCGCCCCGCGCGATCGTCTATCGGAGGCTCTCGATGCGCGCGCGGTCGCGGCGTGGATGGTGCCGACCGGCATGACCGGCCACGTGCACGCGTTCGATGCCCGCGAAGGCGGCTCGCTCCGGATCTCTCTCACCTACGACGCGCCGACCGGGACCGGCAAGACGACCGCACGCACGGACGCGTACCACGGCCGCTTCGTGAAGCTCGTGACGAACGAGCAGGTCGTCGAAGTGGTCGAGTTCGAGACGCAGGATCCCGCGCTGCGCGGCGAGCTGACGATCACGATCTCGCTCGCCGATGCCGACGGCGGCACCGATGTCCTCGCCGTGCACGGCGGGCTGCCGCGAGGCTTGTCGCCCGCCGACAACGAGGTCGGCTGGCGGGAGGCGCTCGCGAAGCTGGCGGCGCTCGTCGAGGCGGGCGGGCTGGAGCACGCCGGATCCGGCTTGTGATGCGGGCATCCCGGCTCGACCCTTCACACCGCTGCGTGCCCACGAAAAGCGCGCCTGGGCGACGCGCGCGTCGGGCGTCGATCATGCTCGCGCTGAAGCTCATGCTGTTTCTCGGGGTCTGCGCCGTGGCGGTCGGTCGAGCTCACGCCGAACCTCCAGCCACCGAGACGCAGCGGATCGACTATCTCATTCGATCCGTCGAGCAGCTATCGAACGCCAAGTTCATCCGCAACGACGTCGCGTACGACGCGCAGGCCGCGGCCGCTCACCTGCGCCTCAAGCTGCGCGAAGCAGGAAGTCGCGTAAAGACCGCGGAGGACTTCATCCGGCTGTGCGGATCCAGGAGCTCGATGTCGGGACAGCCGTACCAGATCCGCTTTGCCGACGGAACGCACGTGACGAGCGAAGCGTTCCTTCGGGCGAAGCTCGGCGAGCTCGGGGCGCGCGGCAAGTGAACGCGAGCGACGTGTTCTTCTACGGTCTCTTCATGGACGAGAAAGTGCTGCGCGACAACGGTGTGCATCCGCGGGCGCCCCGAAAAGCCGTCGTGCACGGATACCGGTTGAAGATCGGCCGACGCGCCATGCTCGTGCCGCGCCCGGATGCCAAAGCTTTCGGAATGGTCTTCGCGCTGACCGAGCGGGAGACCGAAGCGCTGTACGGCGAGCCGGGCCTGGAGCTGTATCGCCCCGAGCCGGTAACTGCGTGCTTCGAGGACGGCACCTCCGGCGCGGTGACGACGTTCAATCTTCGCGACCCGGCCGCGGCGGGGGAGCCGAGCCCCGAATATGCGGCGCGGCTCCGCGCAGTCCTCGAGCGGCAGGGTTTCCCGGCCGACGATCTCCGCTCCGCCGAGTAGCGCGACGACGCCCGGCTCGGCGCGGCCTGCGCCCCGGCCGGCTGCAGCGCGAATCCAGCAGGAGTACATATTTTCGCTGGCAGCGTCGGTGAAGGGGACCAGGATGCCGAACCCGGACTTCGCACCCTCGGGCGCGAGATTGAGGGAGATCGCCGTCGCGTTCCTGAAGATCGGCGCGACCGCCTACGGCGGCCCGGCGATCATGGGCATCATGCAGGCGGAGCTGCAGGAGAAGCGCCAGTGGGTGTCGAAGGAGCGCTTCGTCGAGGGTCTCTCGCTGGTGAACATGCTCCCCGGTGCAGCCGCGACCCAGCTCGGGATCTTTCTCGGCTACGCGCGCGGCGGCTGGCTGGGCGGCCTGGTCGCGGGGCTCTGCTTCGTCCTCCCCGCCTTCGCGATCATGCTCGCGCTGACCCTCGCCTACACGGCCTACGCAGCGACGCCCGCCATGAAAGGGGCGCTCTACGGCCTGGGGCCGGTCGTGATCGGGGTCTTCCTGGTCGCGGTGTATCGGCTCGCGAGGTCCGCGGCAGCGACCATTCCGCAGCTGATGATCGGCGTCGCCGCGGCCGCGGCCGCGGCGCTCGGTCCGCTCGGCATCGTGCCGATCCTCGCGCTCGCCGGCGCGCTCGGGATGCTGTTGTTCCATTCCCGGAGGCTGGGCGCGATCGTCCTCGCCGCCGTGCTCGCGGTCGCCGCGGCGTCGTACCTCGCGCCATGGTCCGGGCCGGCGTTCGTGCCCGAGGTGGTCGCCGCACGCGCAACGCAGGCCCCCGGCCTGTTCGATATCGGGTCGTTCTTCCTGACGGTCGGCGCTTTCTCCTTCGGCGGCGGCCTGACACTGATCGCGTTCATCCAGGAGCACGTGGTCAATCAGTACCAGTGGCTCACGCACCGGGAGTTCATCGACGGCCTCGCGCTCGGCCAGTTCACGCCCGGACCGATCCTCATGGTCTCGGCCTACGTCGGCTACAAGCTCGCGGGCACCGCGGGGGCCGCGGTCGCGGCGGTGGCGATCTTTGCGCCGGCGTTCGTTCTGATGCTGACCATCCTCCCCGTGTTCGAACGCGCGCGGCAGCTCCTTTGGGCGAAGGCTGCGATCAAGGGGATCGGACCGGCCGTCATCGGCGTTCTGGCGGTGTCGCTCTTCCGGATGGCTCCGCACGCGCTGCCCGATCCGCTGGCGGTCGCGATCTTCGTCGGAACCGTTGCGGCGATGCTGGCCTGGCGAATCGGGGCGATCAGGCTACTGGTCCTGGGCGCCATCCTCGGCGTCGCCCGCGATCGCCTGCTTTCGCTTCCCGGCGTGCGGGCGGTGCTCTAGTGGGCATCGAGGCGAGGCACGACCCCGCGCGGCTTCGCTGTCGGCAGTTTTCGACGCTTCACACCCCGGCGGCGGCCGGGCGCGAGCGATAGGGCGCGGAGGCGGCCGTGGCCGGGCTCAGCATCGAGGGGCGCCGCGTCTCTTATTTCGAGTGCGGAGCGGGCGCTCCCATGGTCTTGTTGCACGCCGGCGGAAGCTCGGGCAGGCAATGGGCGAAGACCGCTCGCCTGCCCGAGTCCCGGTTCCGGGTGATCGCGCCCGACCTCTGGGGATTCGGCGAGACGGAGAGCTGGCCCGGAGAGCAGGAGCTGACGCACGATCACCAGGCGCTCCTCGTTGCGCGAGTCGTCGAGCATCTGTGCGAACAGCCGGTGCACCTCGTCGGCCATTCCTATGGCGGCGCGACCGCGATACGAATCATTCTCCGGCACCGGGAGCTCGTGCGAACCGCGGTCCTGATCGAGCCGATCTTGCCGTGCCTGCTCGAGCTCGCGGGGGAACCGGGGCTCTTTCGCGAATACCTCGAAATGGCCCGGGCTTTCCTGGGAAACGTCGCGGCCGGAAACGTGGACGAGGCGTGGCGCGGCTTCCTCGACTACCGCAACGGGCCGGGGACATGGGAGGCTTTGGCCGCAGCGCCGAGGGAGCGCTTTCGGGCCGTGACGGAGAGCACCGTCGCCGGCTTCCGATCCAACCTGAGCAATCCCACGTCACTCGGAGATCTCGAGCAGCTCTCGATTCCGACGCTCGTGATGCGCGGCGAGAGGACGACCGTTCCGGACCGGCGCGTGGCGGAGATCCTTCGCGACCACATTCCACGCAGCCGGTACGAGCTGATTCCGGAGGCCGAACACATGTCGCCGCTCAGCCATCCCGCGTACATCGCGCAAGCGATCGAGCGTCATGTCGACGCCGAACGCGCGCAAAGGTAAACGCAGATGAGGCTGCCCGAAAGCAACCGACATTCTCGACGGCGCGCGAGCGGGGGCGTCCGTGCGAGGCGGATGAGATGGCTCCTGCTGGCAAGCACCGTCGCCCTGCGGATGCTCGCGGCGTGCGGGGACGACGCGTTCAGGTCCGACGAAGGCCGCTTCAGCATTCGCATGCCGAACGCGCCTCAGCGCCAGGTCGTGACGCCCGATCCGTCGGATCCGACCCCGATGCACATCTACGCCGCGCAGCGCGGGACGACCGCGTTCCTGGTCGCCTTCGCGGACGTTCGGGTCGAGGGGCGAAAGGCGGACGAGATCCTCGACGGCGCGCGGGACAATGCCTTGAACAAGCCGGGGCGGAGCCTGCTCGCGGAGCGGTCCGTGGCGCTCGGCGGCAATCCCGGCAGGGAGCTCGAGATCGCGGCGCCCAACGACCTCTTCCTGCGAGTGCGGGTGTTCCTGGTCGGGGCCCGACTATACCAGGTGTCCGTGGTCGCGCGGGACCGGAACGTGCTCGCCGCGGAAGCGGTGCCGTTCCTGGACTCCTTCAAGGTGTTCTAGGAAGACCGGACGTAGCGCCCGGCGGGCGGGGAGGGCGCACGGCGCGAGAGAGGCCGCGGTGGAGCTGCTGATCAATATCGACGTCGATGATCTCGAGGCGGCGGTCGCCTTCTACCGGCAAGGCGTCGGGCTGCGCGTCGGACGCCGGCTATTCGCCGGAACCGTGGTCGAGATGCTCGGCGCGTCCGCGCCGATCTATCTCCTGGAGAGGCGGCCCGGGACCCCGGCGGGCGCCCGTTCCACCCAGCGCCGAGACTACGGCCGGCACTGGACGCCGGTGCATCTCGATATCGTGGTCGAAGACGTCGCGGCTGCCGTGCGGAACGCCGTGGCGGCAGGGGCGACGCTCGAAGGGGAGCCGCGGTCGTTCCGCTGGGGACGCCTGGCGACGCTGAGCGATCCGTTCGGCCACGGGCTGTGCTTCGTGCAGTGGCGAGGCAAGGGCTACGACGAGGCGCTCTAGCGCGGCCCGCGGTCCGCCGGCCGCGCGACCGCTCCGCGCCTGCAGGCGCTCAGTCGAGCACGTGCGACAGCAGCCCGTCGGCGAGCTTCGGCTCGAACCAGGTCGACTTCGGCGGCATGATCTCGCCGGCGTCGGCGACCGCCATCAGGTCCGCGAGGCGCGTCGGATAGAGCGCGAACGCCGCGGCCATCTCGCCCGAGTCGACGCGCCGCTCGAGCGCGGTCAAGCCCCGCCCGCCGCCGACGAAATCGATGCGGGCGTCGGTGCGCATGTCGTCGATGCCGAGGATCGGGTCGAGGATGTGCGCCGTCAGCAGGCTCACGTCGAGACGCTCGAACGGGTCGGCCGGAGCGGCGAGCTCGGGGCGCAGCGTGAGCCGATGCCAGCGCCCGCCCGCGTAGAGTCCGAACTCGCCGTGGCGGTCCGGCGCGACCGGCGTCGCGCTCGGCGCGACCGTGAACCGCTCGCGGAGCCTGCCCAGGAACGCTTCGAGGCCCATCCCGCCGAGGTCGCGGACCACGCGGTTGTAGTCGAGGATGCGCAGGGCGTGATGCGGGAAGGCGACGAGGAGGAACCAGTTGTAGCTCTCGTCGCCGCCGTTCCGGGGGTTCGCCCGCTTCCGGGCGGCGGCGACCCGCGACGCCGCGGCGGAGCGGTGATGCCCGTCCGCGATGTAGAGCGCGGGCAGCGCGTCGAAGAGCGCGCCGATCCGCGCGACGCGGCCGGCGTCGTGCACCGGCCAGATCGCGTGGCGCACCCGATCGTCCGCCACCGCATCCACGTCGGGCGTGGACCGCGCCGCCTCGGCGAGCAGGGCGTCGAGCTCGGGCGCGTCCGGGTACGCCGCGAGCACCGGTCCGGTCTGCGCGTTCAGCGCCTCCATGTGTCGGACGCGATCGTCTTCCTTGTCGGGGCGCGTCAGCTCGTGCTTGCGGATGCGCCCCGCGTCGTAGGCGGCGATCGACGCGGTGACCGCAATTCCGGTCTGGACGTGACCGTCGATCGACAGGCGGTACGCGTAGTAGCCGGCCGCCGGGTCGCGCACGAGGATCCCTTCTTCGACCATGCGCGCGAGATTCGCGCTCGCCTTCGCGTACGCCGCCGCCGAGCGCGGATCGGCGCCGGACGGCAGCTCGATCTCCGGCTTCGACACGCGCAGGAAGCTCCACGGCTTGCCGGCGGCCCGGGCGCGCGCTTCCTCGGTCGTGAGGACGTCGTAGGGCGGTGCGAGGACCTCGGCGGCGCGCCCCGGGGCGGGCCTCAGGGCCTGGAACGGGCGGACGAGCGGCAAGACGAAGGGCTCCCGGTCGGTGACGACGCAAAGGGGCGCGATTTTACCCTCACCCCCGGCCGGCTAGAATCGCGCCATGCTCGTCCGGTTCGACAGCCGCGTCGGCGGGTTCACCATGTTCGGCGACGTCGCCCTACAGCTCCTCAAGCTGATGGGGCACAGCGGCACGGTGCCGAGCGCGATCCTCGCGCAGGACATCCCGCCCGCGCTCGCGCGGCTCGAGGCCGCGGTCGCGGCGGCGCCCGCCCCGGCCGAGGCGGCCGACGACGCGGACGGCGGGGCGCCGAAGGTCTCGCTGCGCCAGCGCGCGCATCCCCTGATCGACCTGCTCCGCCGCGCCGCGCGCGCCGACTGCGACGTCCTCTGGGACAAAAGCTAGTGCCGTTCCGACTTTGTTCGGCCTAGGAACGGACGGCGAATCCTGCTGTCGGCTCATGCGCAGCGGTCGGAAATCGTCGGAACCGCGCTAGCCGACCCCGAGCTTGCGCTCCCGCGCCTTGTCGAAGAACTCGAGCAGGATCGGGGAGCAGTCGAGCAGGGTGTCCGCGGCCGCGCCGTGGAACTCCGGGTGCCACTGCAGCCCGACGACGTGGCTCGATCCGGTCCAGCGGATCGCCTCGATGATGCCGTCGGCCGGCGAGCGCGCCTCGACGATGAGGCCGTTGCCGGGGTCCTTCACCGACTGGTGGTGGATAGAGGTGACGGTCGCCCGCTCGATGCCGGGATAGAGCGCGCCGAGCGACGAGCCGGGCTCGATGGCGATGTCGTGGTGGTGCCCGTCGTAGACGGCCTTGTCGACGTGGCTGATCGCGCCCGGGACCTGGGTGGCGATGTCCTGGTACAGGGTCCCGCCGAGCGCGACGTTGATGAGCTGCGCGCCGCGGCAGACGCCGAGAACGGGCTTGCGCTGGATGACCGTCTCCCAGAAGAGGTCGAGCTCGTAGAGGTCGCGCACGCGGTCGCCCGCCCAGTCGGGCGAGAGCGGCTCCTCGCCGTAGCTCTGCGGGCTCACGTCGGAGCCACCCTGGAGCACCAGCCCGTCGAGCTCGCGGACGTAGGCCGCCATGCTGAGGCGGCCGCGCGACACGCCGCCGCCCGTCTCGAGGGTCGGGATCATGAAGACGAGGGCGCCGCGCGCCATCAGCCAGTGCGCGATCGTCTGCTCGAGGTACTGCAGCGTCTTGCCGCTGAAGCCGAGCTCGCGCGGCGGCCGATGCATCAGCCGCGCCGAGAGCCCGACCCGCAGGGGCGGCTCGTGCGACGCGGCGGGCGGCGCAGCGGCCGGCGCGTCCTTCGCTATCTTGCCGCGCCCCGCCATCGTTGCGCCTGCCGGTACACGAGGTCGGGCAGCGACCGGCTGCGCGCATAGCTCTCGCGCATCCAGCGCGCGTCGTTGCCCGGGCCGCGCACGCATTCCGCGAGCGCGGCCAATCCCCCCTCACCCTCCAGCTCGCGCGCGTGCACCGCGACCGCCTCGAGCGTCGCGAGGATGTCCTCGCCGATCGATCGCTTCGCGCGCGTCGCCGGATCGATCAGCTCGCCTTCGAGCCCGAACCGGCACGCCTGGTAGCGGTTGTAGCCGTACGGCAGGTAGCTGTCCTCGTTGAGCGGATGCACCCGCTCGACGAGCAGGTAGCGCCCGAGCGCCTGCGCGTACGCCGCGAGCGCGGCCGCGCGGTCCACCGTGAGCGGGGTGTCGCACACGCGCATCTCGATCGTCCCGTATTCGGGCTTCGGCCGGATGTCCCAGTAGAAGTCCTTCATGCTCGCGACGATGCCCATCTCGCGCATGTGCGCGAAGTAGCCGTTGAAGTCGCTCCACCGCAACAGCAGCGGCGCGCGGCCGCTCAGCGGAAACGCCGAGACCGAGTTGAGCCGCGCCGAGTCGAAGGCGGTGTCGACGCCCTGGTAGTAGGGCGACGATCCCGCGAGCGCGATGAAGTGCGGGACGTAGCGGGACAGCGCGTGCAGCAGGTAGAGCGCGTCGTCGCCGTCCGGGCAGCCGACGTGGATGTGCTGGCCGAACACCGTGAACTGCTTGGCGAGATAGCCGTACAGGTCGGAGAGCAGCTTGAACCGCGGCTTGTCGAAGATCTGCCGCTCGCTCCAGTGCTGGAACGGATGCGCGCCGCCGCCCGTCACCAGCACGTTGAGCCGGTCCGCGGCGGCGAGCACTGCGTCGCGCAGCCCGCGCAGCTCGGCGGCGAGCGCCTCGTGGCGCGAGTGCACGGAGGTGCTCACCTCGATCATGCTCTCGGTGATCTCCGGCTTGATGTCGCCCGCGTGCGGCGTGCCCTCGGTGAGGGCGAGCAGATCGGAGGCGGCGCGCGTGAGGTCGCAGTCGCGGGTGTTCACGAGCTGCAGCTCGAGCTCGACGCCGAGCGTGAGCGGCGCGGACTGCTTGAATGCCAGGCCTTCCATCCTCCCCTCCCCGGTCAATGCCGTTCCCACCTGTCGTGCCTCCCTAGCGCTGCTCCGCAGTCTCGCCGGCGCGCTTCAGCGCGAGCTGCGCGGCGAGCGGGCCGGCCACCTCGAGGATCGCGAGCGCGGACACCACCACCGTCGCGAGCGCCGGTCCGAACTCCGGGAACAGCGACGAGGTCTCGTGCACGAGGATCAGCGCGACCGCCGACATCGGCATCAGCCCGAGGCTCACGAGCGCCGCCTTGCCGGGGGCGAGCCCCGAGACCCCGGCGGTCGCGAGCAGGCCGAGCGTCTTGCCGAGGTAGCGCGCCACGACCAGCGCGACCCCCGCCAACAGCCCCTGCGGGATGAGCTGGAGCTCGAGGCCGGCCGCCGAAAGCGCGAACAGCAGCATGACCAGGATCCGCCCGAGCCGGCCGAACTCGAGCGACACGAAGCGGCGGCCGCGGTCGAAGGCGCGCGCGCAGGTCCCGAACGCGAGCAGCGCGAGCACCGTCGACAGATTGAGCGCAGCCGACAGCGAGACCGCGACCAGCACGAAGGCCACCGCGCAGAGGAACTGCGCCTCGACGCGGTTGCCGAGCAGCGTCAGCGCCGCGAGCAGCGCGGCGGCGAACGCCGCCCCCAGCGCGGCCGAGCCGAAGATGAGGTAGATCGGATGGGCGGCGACCACCAGCCACCCGCCGCGGTACTCGGCGTGCAGCCACGCGATCAGCATGCTCACCAGCACCACCGCGTAGATCGAGTTGAGCGCGGTGAGGAGCAGCACGCGCTCGGTGACCTGGCCCTGGGCGCGCAGATCGCGCGCGAGCGTCAGCACCACCGCGGGCGAGGTGGCGATCCCGATCGCGCCGGCCGTGGCGGCGACGAGCGCCGGCGCGCCGAGGAGCCAGAGCACGGCGAAGATCACGAGGAACGCGCAGCCCGACTCGAGGATGCTCGCCCCGCCGAGCCAGGTGTTGCGCCGCAACCAGCCGAGGTCGACGCGCTGGCCGAGCTCGAAGAGCACGACGCCGATCGCGATCTCGAGCAGCCAGTACTGATCCGCGACCATGTCGCGATCGATCAGGCCGGCGACGTCCGGGCCGAGCGCGACGCCGGCGGCGATCCAGCCGAGCAGGCGCGGCACGCCGAGCCAGCGATGCCCGGCCTCGCCCGCGATCACGGCCGCGAGCAGGAGCAGCGCGAGCCACTGCAGGTCGTCGACCCGCATCGGCCACGACGGCAGGAAGAAGAGTTCGCCCATGAATCGCTCTCGACGGTTCGTCGTCGGCTCGCGCACCTTGCGCGAGCGCCAAGAAAGGGATTGTATTGCGACGCCCGCACCGGCCGCGCGGGGGCGCCGCCAGGCCCGTACGGCGCGCGGCGCACCCGACGCGGTGAGCGCCTGCTCATCACCGGCTTGGCCCGCGCCGCCGATCCGGCGTAACATTTCGGGAAGCAAGCGCCCGAGGAGACGCAACCATGCCGGTCACCGAGCTCAACCATTACTTCGTCCGCGCCAACGATCTCGAGCGCACGAAGCAGTTCTACTGCGACGTCCTCGGCTTCGAGGTGATGCCCCGGCCCGACTTCCCGTTCCCCGGCTACTGGCTCGGCGTGAACGGCAAGATCCAGGTCCACATGGGCCCGCACGGGGTGCCGAACTCGGAGCTGTACTACCTCGGCACGACGCCCAAGTCGGCGGTCGACAACTCGGGGGTCGTCGACCACATCGCGTTCCTCGCCACCGATCCGGAGAAGTTCGCGAAGCGCTTCGACGCGATCAAGCTCGCTTCCCGCAAGCGCTATTTCCCCGAGTTCCAGCTCTACCAGATGTTCGTCAAGGACCCGAACGGGCTCACGATCGAGCTGAACTTCTTCGGCATCGCCGAGGAGCCCAAGTGGGGCGGCGCGAGCGAGAACTACGCGGAGATGCCGCGGGTCGCGGAGCCGGCGAAGTGAACGCACCGGCGGCGAGAACGTTCGCCGACGTCGGGTACGACGAGGCGCTGCGGCGCGCGCGCGAGCTCGTGCCCGCGCTGCGGGAGCGCGCGGCGCGCGGCGACGTCGCGCGGCAGATGCTGCCGGAGACCGAGGCCGACCTGCACCGGAGCGGCCTCTTCCGCTTCGCGCAGCCGAAGCGCTACGGCGGCATGGAGCTCGACTACCTGTCGCTGCTCGAGCTGCCGGCGGAGCTCTCGCGCGGCTGCGCCTCCACGGGCTGGAACGTCGCGAACCTCGGGGTCCACCACTGGATGCTCGCGCTCTACGACGCGCGGGCCCAGGACGAGATCTGGGGCAAGAACCCCGACACGCTGATCGCCTCGGGGATCGCCTTCCCGCAGGGCCAGGGGCGCAAGGTCGACGGCGGGTTCGTCGTGGGCGGCTACTGGAACTTCTCGAGCGGCGTCGACCCGTCGGAGTGGAACATGCTCGCCGTGACGGTGCGCGACGGCGAGCGCGCCGTCGGCCACCGGATGTGCCTCGCCCACCGCTCGGAGTACGAGATCGTCGACGACTGGCACGTCATGGGGATGCGGGCCACCGGCTCGAAGTCGGTGCGGGCGAAGGACCTCTTCGTGCCCGAGTACCGGGCGCTCGACATGTACACCTGCCGCGGCGGCGCCGAGTTCCCCGGCGCGCGCGCGAACCCCAACCCGGTCTATCGCGTGCCGATCACGACCCTGGGCTCGCACTGCCTCGCCGGCTCCGCGCTCGGCAACGCGCAGGCCGCGCTCGAGCTCACGTGCGAGGCGGTGAAGGCGCGCAGCACGAACTACACCGGGATGCGCATGCGCGACTTCCAGACCGTGCAGCTGCGCGTGGGAGCGGCGGGGGCGCGCATCGAAGCCGCGCGGCGCGTCCTGCGGCAGGACTGCATCGAGGCGCACCAGGCCGCGGTCGAGAACCGCATCATGCCGATCGAGGAGAAGCTCGCGATCAAGCGCAACGTCGCCTATGCCGTGCAGCTCTGCACCGAGGCGGTCGATCTCCTGCACGCCATGGCGGGAGCGAACGGCATCTACGACAGCTATCCGATCCAGCGCCTCTTCCGCGACGCCCATTCGCTCTCGGCCCACATCGGCTTCGCGTTCGACGCGCACGGGTCGAACTGGGGATTGGTCGCGCTCGGCGGGGAGTTCGCCAGCCCGACGCTGTAGCGGCCGCCGAACCCCCTCCCCGACCCTCCCCTGGAGGAGCGGCGATGGAACCGATCGCCCACCTGATCCTCGCCACGCTCGTATTCCTGGGCGCGCACTTCGTCTCGAGCACGCCGCTCCGGCGGTCGCTCGTCGAAGCGATCGGCGAGCGCGGCTACCTCGGCGCGTACTCGCTCGTCTCGTTGGCGACCATCGGGTGGATGATCTGGGCCTACGCCGCGGCGCCGTTCCAGCCGCTGTGGCAGGTCCCCGGCCTGCGGCTGTGGCCGCTCGTCGTCATGCCGTTCGCGCTGATCCTGATCGCCGCCGGCGGCATGAGCCGCAACCCGGCCACGCTGCTGCAGGAGGCGGCGCTCAAGGCGGACGAGCCGGCGCGCGGCATCGTCCGCGTGACGCGTCACCCGATCATGTGGGGCATCATCCTCTGGGCGGCCGTGCACATCCTCGCGCGCGGCGATCTCGCGTCGCTCGTGTTCTTCGGCGGCTTCCTCGTCCTCGCCGCGTTCGGCACGGTGCTGATCGACGCGCGCAAGGCGGACGCGCTCGGGGCGGACTGGAAGCGCTTCGCCGATGTCACCTCGAACGTGCCGTTCGGCGCCATCGTCAACGGCCGCAACCGCTTCAGCTTCCGGGAGCTCGGCTGGAAGCGCGTGGGCGCGGGGCTCGCGCTCTACGCGATCCTGCTCGCCGCGCATCCGTACCTGTTCGGGTCGCGGCCCTTCTGAACGCGCGCCCGGAAGGGCGCGCGCACCGGCACCCGGCTCCAGGGTCCGATTTGCCTCGCCTGCGGGGCCTTCACTGCCCGATCCTGCGCCGAAGTGCGATACAAGTCCTCCCGGTGGGCAGGCAACGGCTTGACCCGGAAGAGGAAGGGCGGCAGCTTCTCCGCCTCGCACAGCAACGCAGGCCGAGCAACCGCATGAGCCCTTTCTCCGCTTCCGTCGCGCGCCTCTGCATCGGGTTGGTGTCGCTGACGCTGTTCCTCCTGATCGGCGCCGACTGGGTGTTCGGCATGCTGCGCGACGACGTCACTATCGCGCAGCGCTCCCGTCAGGCGATCACCGAGAACATGGCGGTCCAGCTCGTGGTCCTGCTCGAGAAGGAGGACAAGGACGCCCTCCAGCGCACCATCGACGCGCTCGCGTCGCGCGGCGGGGAGGTCCTGTCCGCGGGCATCCGGCGCGGGTCCGGCAGCATGTACGTCCAGACCGCCGAGCACGGGCGCTACTGGGGGCCGCTCAAGGACGACAGGTCGACCCTCACGCACGTCTCCGTGCCGCTGTACAACGGCAAGGAGGTGTGGGGCAGGATCGAGGTGAGCTTCCGGCCCGTGGTGCCTACGAGCCTCCTCGGCTACGCGCACAACCCGCTCGTGCTGCTGGTGGCGGTGATGGTGCTGGGCGGGTTCCCCGTCTACTACCTCTACATGCGCCGCGTGCTCGAGAACATGCGGCCGAGGAAAGCCGGCGCGGAGCGGGCGGGCAGGCCGCTCGCAAGAGAACACTAGACGCGCGGACCTACGCGCGTCGCGCCTGCGCGAGCTTGCGCGCGCCGAGCGGCAGGAGCCCGGCGAGCGAGAACGCGACGATCACGCCGGGAGACAGCAGCTCGCGCGACGAGTCGAGCGCCGCGAGGCGGGTCCCGGCATCCACGTACAGGATCGTCGCCGGCAGCATCCCCGCCTGGCTCACCAGGTAGAAGGTCGCTCCGCGCACGGGCAGGAGCCCCATGAGCAGGTTGATCAGCCGGAACGGCAGGACCGGCACCATGCGCAGCGCGAACAGATGGAACGCGCCGTCGCGGTCGATCGCGCGGTTCACCGCCTCGAGCCGCTGTCCGAAGCGCCGCTGCACCGCGTCGCGCAGCACGAGCCTGGAGAGCAGGAACGCAACCGTCGCGCCGATCGTCGAGGCGAAGGACGCCACGACGGTCCCGACGAGCGCGCCGAACACGGCGCCGGCGGCGAGTGCCATGACGACGACGCCCGGCAGCGACAGCCCCGCGAGCGCCACATAGGCGACGAAAAAGACGGCGATCGCCTGCGCGGGCCTCGCCCGTGCGTAGGAGTCGAGCTCCACCCAGGCGCCGCGCAAGGCGTCGAGCGTCAGAAAGCGCTCGAGATCGTGGACGAAGAACGCGCCGATCAGCCCCGCCGCCAGCAGCGCGACCGCGAGCCGGAGCGACCTCACGCCGCAACGCCCCGCAGCACGTTCATCGGCCCGGCCTCGCGGAGCCGCTGCATCTCGGCGGCGTCGCGCACGAAGAGCGATCCGGCGAAGCCGAGCGCGTTGACGGAGATCGAGCCGAACTTCTCCGCCGAGCGCGGCACGGCGAGCATCCAGCGCCGCGTGACGAGCAGGTTGTAGGGCGCGGCGCGGCGCGGCTCGTCGTTCGCGGCCGCGCCCTCCTCCGCGACGACGCCGATCGCCGCCATCGCCGCCGCGTAGAGCTCGAGCAGCCGGTCCGCGGCGCGTTCCGGATCGAGGAACAGCGGCGGCTCGAGCAGCGCGAACGCGTGCGCGAACGGCAGGCGCAGCAGGCGCGACACGGCGCCGGCGGCGGCCCAGCTGTCGAAGAGCGCCTCCATCGGCACGTCCCACGGTCCGCCGAGCGGCAGCGGCACGAGCTGCAGATGCTTGTGCGGCTGGCTCGCCCCGGCCTCCCGGCCGGCGTTGTAGAAAGCGAGCCAGTCGAGCTCGCGGAGGCAGGTCGCGAGGGCGGTCAGGTCGTCGCGGTCGAGGAGCTCCTCCTGCGGCGCGAACTGCTTGGTCACGACGAGCAGGTGGTGCTCGACGACCGGGTGCTTGTTGAGCACGCCCACGTGGCTGGGCGAGACGTCCCCGATCGTCAGTTCCGGGTCCGGCGGCAGGAACGGGTTCTTCGCCTGCTCTGCCCCCCTGTCGAGGGGGGCGCCGAGCGACGCGAGGCGGGGGGCCTGGCTCGCCGCCCCCTTCCGCGCGAGGCTCGACACGCTGCGGACGATGAACCGCACGCCGGCGTCCTCGACGACGCTTTCGTCGGTCCGGATCGGCCGGAGCGCGCCGGCTGCCAGGGCCGCGCGCTCGCGCTCCGCGATCGCCGCCCGGAGCGGGCCGGTCGCTTCGCTCATCGGATGTTCGGAAGGTAGCTCGGTCCCGCCGTCAGTGGGCGCCGGCCTCGGCGCCGACCGGCGAGTGCCGGCGACGTAGCAGCCAGTATGCGACGAACAGGCCGACCGGGATGCAGGCGAGCGCCGCGACCTGCCGGTCCGGATGGAACAGGACCACCAGCGCGATCGCGGCGAGCACCAGGCGCAGCGGCGCGTCGAGCTCGCGGCGATCCGCGAACTGCGCCTGGATGCTGAAGATGACGCCGATCGTCGCGACCATGATCAGCAGCATCGCCCCGAGCTGCGCGACTCCCGGCTCCAGGACGAGCTCCGGCCGGGTGAAGACGCCGGCCATCAGGATGAACAGCGAGACGCAGATCGCGAGCGCCCGGAACAGCGTCTGCAGGAAGGACGCGTCGGCGATCTTCGCCGTCACCGCCGCGACCACCGAGGTGGGCGGGGTGAGTTCGCCCCAGACCGCGAGGAAGAAGGCGAAGAAGTGCACCACCCATGGGTCGACGCCCACGCGGATCATCGGCGGCGCGATCACCAGCGCGGTGATGATGTAGGTCGGCGCCGGCGGCAGCCCGGTGCCGAGCAGCGCGCCGAAGAAGAACGCGACGAGCACCATCGCGGCGAGGTTGACGCCGGCGGCCTCCACCAGGATCGATCCGATCTTCGTCGGCACGCCGGTGATGACGAGCGCCCCGGTCATGATCGACAGCACCGCGAGCAGCAGCGTCAGGTCCGCCGTCATGTTCGCGAACGTGTCGACGAAGCGCCCGAGCGGCGCGAGGATCGCGCGGAGCGACCGTTCCCGCGCCGTCAGGACCGATACGAGCCGCGCGGCGACCAGGACGCCGGCGACGACGAGGAACACGTAGAGCGCGGCGAACATCGGCGCGAGGTGCAGCACCGCCATCAGGCCGATCAGCCCGGCGACGACGGCGGCGAAGGCGCCGAGGTTCATCCAGTCGGTCCAGGCCATCGGCTCGGCAGTCACGGCGTCGAGGCGCGCGCGATAGCGGGTCGACAGCAGAAAGACCGACACGGCGACGGCGACGAAGTAGACGAGCGCCGGCGCGTAGCCGCGCGCGACCACGTCGAAGTAGCTGCGGCCCAGGAACTCCGCCATCAGGAAGGCGGAGATCCCCATGATCGGCGGCATCAGCTGTCCCCCGACCGAGGATGCCGTCTCGATGGCCGCCGCGGTCGCGCGCGGCATGCCGGCGCCGATCATGGCCGGGATCGTCGCCGACCCGGTCGTGATGGCGTTCGCCGCCCCGCTGCCGCTCACGGCGCCGACGCCCATCGAGCCGAGCACCGCCGTCTGCGGCAGCGCGTGCGGCGAGCGCGCGGCGATGTTCGAGGCGCCCCGGAGGATCGATTCGATGCAGCCGAAGGCGCGCAGCGCGCTCAGGACGAGGATGAACGAGCCGATCAGGGTGAGCGCGAGCTGCGGCAGGTTGGAGAAGACGCCGGTCGACATCTCGACGCTCATCGCGCTCGCGATGCGCTCCCAGCTCAGCCCCGGGTGGAAGAACATGCCGGGGACGACCGCGCCGTACACGGCGTACAGGATGAGGAGGACGTTCAGGATGAACAGCGCCATGTAGCGCTTGCGCGCGTACTCCATGATCAGCGCCGCCATCAGCGCGCCCATGGTGAGGTCGGTCGCGCTCCAGATCCCGGCCCGCACCGTGCCGATCTCGAAGTACTCCGTGTGCATGTATGCGGCCACGGCGATCGAGACGGCGATGTAGGCGGCGGCGATCAGGTAGTTCGCGGCCGCCGGAAGCCGCGGGTACAGCTCGTTCTTGCGCAGCCCGTCCAGCGTGTACAGGACGAACGTGACGGGCACCAGCGTGATCGCGAGCAGCGTCGGCCCGCCCTCGCTGGTCCAGTAGTAGGCGAAGAGATAGACGAAGAAGAAGACCGCGGTCAGGAAGTACAGCCACTCGACCGCGGCGGGCGGCCGAGCGGCGGGCGCCGGGGCGGCGCTCATGGGTCCCCCAGGTCAGGCGGGGACGGGCGCGCGGACCCGCCCGTCCCCGTCGCGAGCGTGCGTGCCGGGGGCTACTTCTTCTTCGCGATGCGGGCGTCCCACTTCGCGTCCCAGACGCCCTTCTCGCGCATGTACTTCGCCAGCCCCGGATGGATCGGCACCAGGTCGGCGGCGGAGCCGACGCCGAGCCGCTGCATGCCGGACATGTCCTTCGCGATCTGCGCGAAGCCCCGGTCGGCCTTGGCGAGCTCGCCGGCGTTCTTCTCGATCACCTTGAGCATCGCGTACATGTCGTCCTCGGGCACCTCGAGGCCGAGGTGGAACCCGTAGTAGAACGGCAGCAGGATCACCTTGTCGGCGTGGACGTCGCGCTTGAACGCCTCGGGCTTCACCTCGGTGATGGCGAAGCCGGCCTTCTTCAGGTTCGCGATCTCGCCCGCGGTCGGGTTGAGCGCCGCCCAGTCGGCCGCGAGCGAAGCCTCGGTGATCCAGGGCGCGGTGGTCGCCTCGGCGTTGGTGTAGATGATGAACGCGTCGATCCCGCCGCTCTGCAGCAGCGACCCCGCGGCGGCGAGGTCCACCTGGCGGTACTGATGCTTCACGCCGAGCGCGCCGTAGGCCCGCTCGAGATGGGCCCGCACGTCCCAGGGCAGCGGCCCGGTGAACACCGGCTTGCCGGCGAGGTCCGCCCAGCTCTTGTACTTCGCCTTGTCGCGCGAATGGACCGCGGTGCCGACCTCGACGGTGAAGGTCCAGAAGGACTGCACCGGCTGGCGCTCCATGTTCGCCTTGAAGCCCTTGAACCGGTTGACGTCGTTCGCGAGCTCGTAGAAGGCGATGTCGGCGCCGTAATAGCCCTCGAACTGGCCGGTCGCGTAACCCTTGACCGACACGATCGCCCCGGGGGTCGGCTGGACGGTGACGCGGTACTTCGGCATCTCGCGGTTCAGCACGTCGGCCAGCACGACGAGCGCCTTGTGCCCGGACGACCCGACCGCGGAAGTGCCCCAGCGGATCTCCTTCACCTGCGACCAGACCGAACCGGCCGCGGCCGCCGTGAGCCCGGCGACGAGCATGATCAGGGTGCGTTTGAGCATTGCTCAGCCCTCCTTTTCTGATGAGAGGGGAGGATGCGGCCCTCCCCGGGCCCCGCTGTCCCGGGGCAGAAGAACGCAGACGCGGCACGATGTCCACCGCGCCCGCATGGCGACGATCCCCGCTTCGCCTCTCTTCCGGGGGCGCAGTCGAGGGAGCTTCAGTTTACGCCGTACGCCGCCGCCGCGGCATCGCCAACGTCCGCACGTGATTGTCCGTACGGAATATCACTGATGGACGCCGCCGTTCGCGTCCGCCCTCAGAAATCGGCGCCCTCTTCCGCGGCGCCCGCTTTCCGCCGTTGCCGCCGGTGCTGCCAGAGCGCGAACGCGATCGATCCCACGGAGAGGGCGAGCAACCCCCCCGAGATCGGACGCGTGAGGAACAGCCACGGGTTGGCGTCGGTCATGACCGCGCGCAGCAGGTTGATCTCGATCTGGTCGCCGAGGACCACGCCGAGGATGAGCGGTGCGAGGGGCAGCCCGCCCTTCACCATGAGGTAGCCCACGACGCCGAACACGAGCAGCAGGTACACGCTCGCGATCGTGTTGCTCAGCGCATAAGCGCCGACGGCGCACAGCACGAGTATCACCGGGATGAGGACCGACTTCGGCACCGTAACGATCCGCAGGAACCAGCGCGCGCCCACGAGGAGGATGGCCACCATCAGGACGTGGGCGACGAGATAGGCGCCGAAGATTCCGTAGGCGAGCCTCGGCTGCTGCGAGATGAACAGCGGCCCGGGCTGGATGCCGTGGATCGTCATCGCCCCCAGCATCACCGCGGTCACCGCGTCGCCCGGGATGCCGAACGCCATGATCGTCACGAGCGACCCGCCGACGTTGGAGTTGTTGGCGGCCTCGGAGGCGATGACGCCTTCCGGTGTCCCGGTCCCGAAGCGCTCCGGATGCCGCGAGAACTTCTTCGCCTGGTCGTAGGCCATCACGTTGGCCGCGCTGCCGCCGATCGCGGGCAGGACGCCGATCAGCACGCCGATGAACGACGTCCAGACGAGCAGGAACGGCCGCGAGACGATCTCCCAGACCACCTTCAGGTGCGACACCACGAGCTTCGGGGCGACGAACCTCGCACCGGAGCCCGCGCCCGCGCGGCCCATCTTCTCGACGTCGGACATGATCTGCGCGAACGCGAACACGCCGATCAGCACCGGCAGGAACGGGATTCCGCCCTCGAGGAAGGCGACGCCGAGCGTGAGCCGCGGCGCACCGAACACCGGATCGTTGCCCATCACGGTGACCACCAGCCCGATCGCGCCCGACAGCAGGCCCTTCGTGATCGAGGCGCCGGTGAGCCCGGCGACCATCGACAGCGCGAAGACGAACAGCGAGAAGTACTCCCACGGCCCGAACTCGAGGGCGAACGCGGCCAGCGGACCGGTCGCGCCGATGAGAAAGACCCCGCCGAGCAGGCCGCCGAAGAAGGAGGCCCAGATGCCGAGCCAGAGCGCGCGCCCGGGCTCGCCCTTCTGCGCGAGCGGATAGCCGTCGAAAGTCGAGGCGATCGACGCCGGCGTGCCCGGGATCCCCAGCAGGACCGCGGTGACGAGCCCTCCGGCGGACCCGCCGACGTAGACGCCGGTCATCGCGGCGAGCCCTTGCAGCGGGTCGAGGCCGAAGGTGAACGGCAGCACGACGATCACCGTCATCGTGATCGTGACGCCCGGGAGCGCGCCCCCGACGACCCCGACGAACGTGCCGACGAAGAGCGGCAGCAGGTACTTCGTGTGAAGGACGTTCTCGATGCCGGCGAGGAGGAGCTCGTACATCAGCGCCCCTCGGCGTCGATTGACCCCCTGACAAGGGGGGGCGCGAGCGGAGCGAGCCGGGGGGGTTCCGCGGACGCGGCCCAACCCCCCCGCTTCGTTTCACTTCGCGACGCCCTCGACAGGGAGTGCGGGGTGGTCAGAAATCGGTCCATCTTCCGCGCGGCAGGAGGACCAGCAGGTAGTGCTCGAACGCGAGGTAGGTGACCGCCGTCGTCGCGAGCGCGGTCACGGCCACCACGAGCCAGCCCTTCCAGCCGTGCGGGGGCTCGAGGGTCGACTGCAGGCCGGCGACGAACAGGAGCGTCGCGATCCGGAACCCGAGGTAGGGAAGGAACGCGACGTAGAGCCCGAACACGGCGAAGACGGCGAGCACCAGCCCGTAGTTGCGCGCCGCGGCCACCTTCGCCGGCGGCCGGCCGCGCCGCCGCGCGAGCACGTCGAGGACGACGAGCACCGCGGCGAGCGCCGCCGTCAGGCCGAGGACGATCCGCGGGTAGAAGCCCGGCCCGAGCGGGACGAGCGGGTTTTCCTTGAGGTCGAGCGTGAGCGCGTACAGGACGAGGCTCGCCGCGAGAACGACGAGCCCCGTCAGGCCATCGCGGCCGAGCATCTCGATGCACCCCCTCTCCCCCCGAGGGGGAGAGGGCCGGGTTGAGGGGGAAGGTGCGTCAGCGCTTCAGCAGCCCGAGGTCCTTCGCGAGGGTGTGGTTCAGGTCGTCGTTCTGCTTGAGCCAGTCCGCGTAGGTCTTGCGGTCCATGTAGCGGACGAGCGTGCCCTGCTTCTTCATCGCGTCGGTGAAGGCCGGCTCCTTCGCGGCAGCCGCGCACGCCGATCCGAGCTTCGCGATCACGTCGCCCGGGGTGCCCTTCGGGGCCACGATGCCGCGGTTCACGTCGTACACGACGTTGACGCCGAGCTCCTTGAGCGTCGGAACGTCCGGCAGCTCGGGGCTGCGCTTCTCCGTGGCGATGGCGAGGAACTTGAGCTGGCCGGCCTCGACCTTGCCCTTCTGGGTGAGGTTCGCGTCGGTGAGGTCGATGTGGCCGCCGAGGATCGCGTTCATCCGCGGCGCGAGCCCCTCGTACGAGACGTACTTGAACTTGATCCCCGCGGCCTTCTCGATCAGCGCCGGGAAGAAGTGGCTGGTCGAGGCGAGCGTCGCGCCCACGGTGATCTGTCCCGGGCGGGCCTTCGCGTCGGCGAGCAGCTCCTGCCAGGTCTTCCACGGCGTCTTCGGGCTGGCGGTGAGCACCGACGGCGTGGAGGAGAGCAGGCAGATCGGCTCGAAGTCGCTGTACTTCACGTCGGCGACCCCGGCATAGTAGGTCGAGTGGATGTAGTCGTGCACCGCGTACAGCGTGTAGCCGTCCGGTGGCGAGTCCTTGGCTTCCTTCGCGCCCTTGGTGCCGGAGGCGCCGCCGACGTTGGCGATCACGATGGGCTGTCCGATGTACTTCTGCAACAGCGGCGCGAACGGCCGGAAGATGTTGTCGGTGTCGCCGCCCGCGGCCCAGGGCACGATCAGCTTGATCGGCCGCTCGGGATAGGCGGCGAACGACGCGGACGCGACGAGCGCGGCGGCCGCGCCCAGCAGTGCGACGAGCTTCCTCATGGCCCTTCCTCCTCAGGTGGGGTCGAAGTGCGCGGCAGTTTACGCCCTGCCCCTACGTCGGGCAATCCGCGTACGGGCGCGCTGCAGGCCGGGCGACCGGGGCGTCGCATGGCAGAATCGCCGCCCGGGAGGACGGCCAGCTTTGCGGATCGGGATCATCGGCGGCGGCGTGATCGGGCGGCTCGTGCTCGAGCACGTCCGCCGGGGCGAGCTGGGGGACGTGGCGGTGGTCGCCGTCCTCGGCCGCAGCGCGGCCTCGCGCGGCCGGCCGCTCGCCGCCGAGTACGGCGTCGAGTTCGTGACGAGCGTCGCGGCGCTGCTCGCGCTGCGCCCGGACGCGGTCGTGGAGGCGGCGTCCCACGAGGCGGTGCACCAATACGCCGCACCACTCCTCGACGCGGGCGTCTCCGTGATCGTGCTGTCCGGGGGAGCGCTCTGCGACGACGCGCTCCGCGCGCAGCTCGAGCGCCTCGCTGCCGAGCGGCGGGCGATGCTCTGCGTTCCTTCGGGGGGAATCGGCGGGCTCGACGCGCTGAAGGCCGCCTGCGCCGCCGGCGTCGACGAGGTCGAGATCGCGGTCACCAAGCCGCCGGCGGCATGGAAGGACATCCCCTACGTCGCGCGGCTGGGGGTCGACCTCGATCGCCTCGCCGGCCCGACGACGCTCTTCGACGGCCCCGCGCGCGCGGGCGTGCCGCACTTCCCGGCGAACGTGAACATCGCCGCGGTGCTCGCGCTGGCCGGGGTCGGCTTCGACCGGACGCGGCTGAAGGTCGTCGCCGACCCGGCGCTCCGGTTCAACACACACTATATAAACGTGCGCGGGCGGACCGGGACGATCAGCATCAAGCTCGAGTCGGTGCCATCGCCCGACAACCCCAAGACCGCGCTCCTCGCGTGCTACAGCGCGCTCGCGGCGATCAAGGCGCTCGGCTCGCCGGTGCGCTACGGCACATGACGACCGCGCTGGGCACCTGGGACTACGTCATCGTCGGGGCGGGCACGGCCGGCTGCGTGCTCGCGAACCGCCTGTCCGCGGATCCCGACGTGACGGTGCTCCTGCTCGAGGCCGGCGGAAAGGACGACTGGATCTGGATCCACATCCCGGTCGGCTACCTGTACTGCATCGGCAATCCGCGCACCGACTGGTGCTATCGCACCGAGCCCGATCCGGGCCTGAACGGCCGCACGATCCTGTACGCGCGCGGCAAGGTCCTCGGCGGCTGCTCGTCCATCAACGCGATGCTGTACCTGCGCGGCCAGCGCCGCGACTACGACGAGTGGGCGCGGGTCACCGGCGATCCGTCGTGGTCGTGGGAGCGCGTGCTGCCGGTCTTCAAGCGCTCGGAGGACCATCACCTCGGCGCGAGCGACGCGCACGGCGCGGGCGGCGAGTGGCGCGTCGAGCGGCAGCGGCTGTCGTGGGAGATCCTGGTCGCCTATCGCGAGGCGATGGCGCAGGCGGGGATCCCCAAGGTGGACGACTTCAACCGCGGCGACAACGAGGGCTGCGCGTTCTTCGAGGTCAACCAGCGGCGCGGCGTGCGGTGGAACGCGACCAAGGGCTTCCTGCGGCCGGCGCTGAGCCGCCCCAACCTGACGGTGATGACCGACGCGCTCGTGAAGCGCGTGCGCCTCGAGGGCAGGCGCGCGCTCGGCATCGAGCTGCTGCGCGGCGGCGCGGAGCAGTTCGCCGCGGCGCGCGTGGAGACGATCCTCGCCGCCGGCGCGATCGGCTCGCCGCAGATCCTGCAGCTCTCGGGCATCGGCCCCGCCGCCCTGCTCCAGCCGCTCGGCGTCCCGGTCGCGCACGCGCTCGCCGGCGTCGGCGAGAACCTGCAGGACCACCTGCAGCTGCGGATGGCGTTCGAGGTGAAGAACGTCGTCACCCTGAACCAGCGTGCGAACAGCCTGTGGGGCAAGGCGATGATGGGCCTCGAGTACGCGCTGTTCCGCACCGGGCCGCTGACGATGCCGCCGAGCCAGCTCGGCGGCTTCGCGCGCTCCGACCCCTCGCAGGCGACCGCGAACCTCGAGTACCACATCCAGCCGCTCTCGCTCGACAAGTTCGGCGACCCGCTGCATCGGTTCCCCGCCTTCACCGCGTCGGTGTGCAACCTGCGCCCGACGAGCCGCGGGCACGTGCGGATCAAGCGCGCCGACCCGCGGGCGCACCCGGCGATCCTGCCGGGCTACCTCGCGACGCCGGAGGACCGCAAGGTCGCCGCCGACGCGCTGCGGCTCACGCGGAAGATCGCCGCGCAGCCGGCGCTCGCGCGCTACGAGCCGCGGGAGTTCAAGCCCGGCGTCGAGTTCCAGACCGACGCCGAGCTCGCGCGCGCCGCCGGCGACGTCGGCACGACCATCTTCCACCCGGTGGGCACCTGCAGGATGGGCCCTGCGACCGATCGGGCCGCGGTGGTCGATCCGCGCCTGCGCCTGCACGGGGTCGAGCGCCTGCGCGTCGTCGACGCCTCCGTCATGCCGACGATCACCTCCGGCAACACCAACTCGCCGACCCTCATGATCGCCGAGCGCGGCTCGGACATGATCCGCGAGGACCGGCGGCGCGGCGCCTAGCCCCACGCTCCGGCCGCCGCCGCTCGCCGGCACGGGCGGCCGCAGACGTTCGGGCACCGCCATGCAACCGTCCCCGGAGCGCCCGGTCCAACCTCGTCGGAGGAGGCAGTGCTCGCGAGCCGCACCGCTAGAGGGGTCACCACGGCGCTCGGCATCGCGGCGGCACCCGCGGTTGCGCAGGAGCCGCCGGGGTTCTGGGAGCGAAGCGCCGCCGTGGTGAACGCGACGACGCCGTTCTCGCTCGGCAGCGCGGCCGAGCGGGAGCGCGGCTGGCTGCGTGGCGCCTGGGACGGTACCCGGCGGATCTGGCGCGAGGGCACGCACGATCTCTATCTCTCGGGCTACACGTGGCACCTCCCGTACGCATACACGACCGCGCAGCGCGAGGAGGAGAACGCGTTCACCTACGGCCTCGGGTTCGGCAAGACGCTGACCGACGAGCGGGACAACCAACGCAGCGTCTATGCGCTGGTCCTCAAGGACTCGAACTACAACGCGCAGTTCTCCGTCGGGTACGCCTGGATGGCGCGCTGGCGCTTGGCAGGCGACCTGCGGGGCGGGCTCGGGTACTCGGCGGCGCTGGTCGCTCGCAAGGACTACTTCAACTACGTTCCGTTTCCCGCCGTCGTGCCGCTCGCCAGCCTCGGAAACGACACCTTCACGCTGTTCGCGACGTACATTCCCTTCGCCGGCGACGTGGTCTACGTTTTCGGCCGCATCACCTTCGACGCGCCGCGCCGGTGACCCCGGCGCGCGGCGGGCCGCTGTCGAGCGGCGGCTTTTTTGGCATGCTTCGGCGCACCGGGTCTCGGCCGCTCGCCGGCGCCGAGGAAGGAGAAGCGTATGCCCGCCACCGAATCGCCGTCGTTCCGCGCCGACCACATCGGCAGCCTGCTCCGTCCGGAGCGCCTGCTCGCCGCCGCGCGCGAGCTGCGCGACAAGCGGCTCTCCCCCGACGAGTTCCGCGCGCTTCAGGACGAGTCCATCCGCGAGGCGGTCGCGCTCCAGGAGGCGCTCGGCGTTCCGGCGGTGACCGACGGCGAGTTCCGCCGGCGGGGCTGGTCCGCGGGGTTCATCGAGGCGGTCGAGGGGTTCGGCCTGCGCGAGGGCACGATCCTCGGCTTCCACGACGAGCGGGGCGACAAGGGCACGATGCCCTCGCCCTACGCGCGCGAGCGGCTGCGGCGCACGCGCGGCATCGCGACCGAGGAGTTCCGTTTCCTCACGGGCGTGGTCAAGCGCGGCATCCCCAAGGTGACGATCCCCGCGCCGGACGTGATGCACTTCTTCCTCGGGCCGCGGAGCGTCGACGACGCGGTCTATCCGGACATCGAGCAGTACTACGCCGATCTCGTCGCGATCTACCGCATGGAGATCGCCGAGCTCGCGGCGCTCGGCTGCCGCTACCTGCAGCTCGACGACACCGCGCTGCCGTGCAACTGCGATGAGCACGCGCGCGCCGACGTCCGCGCCCGCGGCGAGGACCCCGACGCGCTCACCGCGCGCTACGTGCGGCTCGTCAACGACGTGCTCGCCGCCTGCCCGCCCGGCACCGCGAAGGCGATCCACATGTGCCGCGGCAACCTCAAGGGCGCCTGGATGGCCGAGGGCGGCTACGAGCCGATCGCCGAGCGGGTCTTCGGCGGGCTGAACGTCGACGCGTTTCTGCTCGAGTTGGACACGCCGCGCGCGGGCGACTTCCGGCCGCTGCGGTTCGTGCCGGCGCCCAAGCGGGTCGTGCTGGGGCTGGTGAGCACGAAGACCCCGGCGCTCGAGCCGGCCGACGAGCTGAAGCGCCGGATCGACGAGGCGTCGCGCCACGTGCCGCTCGAGCGCCTCGGCCTCTCGCCGCAGTGCGGGTTCAGCTCGGTCGCCGGCTCCGGCCAGCCGATCACCCCCGACGACCAGAAGCGCAAGCTCGAGCTGGTCCTGAAGGTCGCGCGGGAGGTCTGGCCGGACGCCTGACCCCCGCGCGGGGCGCCGAGCATGCGCGACTTCCCGCCCGCCTGCCACGCGGCGATCCGCGCGATCGACCGCTTCACCGACGCGACCGGGAAGCTGGTCGCGCTGGCGATGCTGTACATCCTCGCCGCGCTCGCGTGCGAGGCCTTCTCGCGCTACGTGCTCAACGTCGCCACCAACTGGGCGCCCGAGACCACGGTCATGGCGAACGGCGCGGCGTTCATGCTCGGCTGCGGCTACGCGCTGCTCAGGCGGGCGCACGTGCGCACCGATCTCTTCTGGAACCGCTACTCCGGCCGCAAGCAGGGCGCGATCGACCTCGTCTCCTACCTCGCGCTCTTCTTCCCGTCGATGCTCGCGATCGTCTGGATCGGCATCGACGACGTCCGGTACTCGTTTCGCATCGGCGAGGTGTCCGCCCTCACGCCGTGGGGCGCGGTCATGTGGCCGTTCCGCGCCGCGCTGCCGCTCGCCGCCGCGCTCCTCATCGTCCAGGGCGTCGCGGAGACGCTGAAGAGCTGGTACGCGGTGCGCACCGGGCGCGAGTACCCGCCGCGGGAGGGCGCCGCGCCGTGATCGGGCACGAGGCTGTCGGCCTGACGATGCTCGCGGTGATGCTCGCGGCCATCTTCATCGGCCTGCCGGTGAGCTTCACGCTGCTCTTCCTCGCGCTCGCGTTCGGGCTCGCGGCGCTCGGCCCGATGGTGCTCGACCTCGCCTACCTGCAGACGATCGGCCTGATGAAGCAGGACGACCTCGTGGCGGTGCCGATGTTCATCCTGATGGGCTACCTCTGCGGCCAGACCGGCGTCATCGAGCGCATGTTCCACGCCTTCCGCGGCCTGTTCGCGCCGGTGCGCGGCGCGCTCTACCTGGTCGTGCTCGCCACCGCGACGCTCTTCGCTATCGCCGCCGGCACGGTGTCGGCGACGGTCGCGCTGATCGGCATCGTCGCCGGGCCGATGATGATCAAGGCCGGCTACGACGCGCGCCTGTCGGCGGGCGCCATCGCCGCCGGGGGCACGCTCGGCGTCCTCATCCCGCCGTCGGTGATGCTGGTGGTGATGGGGCCGGTGATCGGCGTGTCGGTCGGCAAGCTCTACGAGGCCGCGATCGGCCCGGGGTTCCTCCTCGCCGGGCTGTACATCGTCTATACGATGGCGCGGAGCGCCATCGATCCGCGCCTCGGCCCGCCGGTCCCGCCCGCGGAGCGCCCGCGCGCGCTCGGGCCGGTGCTGATCGAGTGCCTGGTCGGGCTCGTCCCGGTGACCGTGCTCACGCTCGCCACGCTGGGCGCGATCCTGATGGGGCTCACGACCGCCGCCGAGGCGGCCGCGCTCGGCGCGCTCGGCGCCATCCTCCTGGCGGTCGCCTACGGGCGGTTCACGTGGCAGGGGCTGCTCGCCGCCTGCCGCGACACGCTGGTGACGACCAGCATGGTGATGTTCCTCGCCGTCACGGCGAACGTCTTCGGCGCGGTGTTCGCGCGGCTCGGCGCCGCGACCTTCGTCACCGATGCGCTCCTCGCGATCCCGTTGCCGCCGGCCGGGACGATGGCCCTCGTGCTCGCGGCGCTGTTCCTGCTCGGGTGGCCGTTCGAGTGGCCGGCGATCGTGTTCGTCTTCGTGCCGGTGTTCGTGCCGGTCGCGGTCAAGCTCGGCTACGACCCGCTGTGGTTCGCCGCCATGGTCGCGCTCGTGCTGCAGACCGCGTTCCTGTCGCCGCCGGTCGCGATGTCGGCCTATTACCTGAAGCAGGTGGTGCCCGCCTGGAGCCTCGGCACGATCCTCCGCGGGATGGGGCACTTCCTCGTGATCCAGCTCGTCGCGATCGTGCTGGTGCTCGCGTTCCCCGGCATCGCGATGTGGCTGCCGCAGTTCCTCACCGAGGAGCCGGCGGCGGAGGTGTGGCCCGACGACGGGATTCCGCCGGAGCTCGCGCGCGCCGCAGTCGCCGCGGACGACGCCGGCGTTCGCTGATCATTTGTCCGGCAGCGGAATCCGCTCGGTCTCGCCGGGGATGCGCGCGAAGCGGTCCGCGCGCCAGTCGTCCTTCGCGCGCTCGATCCGCTCCTTCGAGCTGGCGACGAAGTTCCACCAGATGAACCGCGGGCCGTCCAGCTTCGCGCCGCCGAGCAGCATCAGCGTCGCGGACACCGGCGCGCGGATCTCGACCTCCGCGCCCTCCTCCAGCACCGCGAGCTGGCTTTCCTCGACGATCGCGCCGCCGATCTCCACCTTGCCCTCGACGACGTAGACGCCGCGCTCCGCGTGCTCGGCGGGAAGCCGCAGGCTCGCTCCCGGCGCGAGCTCGGCCGCGGCGTACAGCGTGTCGGTGAACACCTCGACCGGCGAGCGCGCGCCGAAGGCGTGGCCGGCGATCACGCGGACGGTCGCGCCGGGCGTCTCGACGACCGGCAGGACCGCCGCCGGGTGGTGGGCGAACGACGGCGCGACCTCTTCGCGCGCCTTCGGCAGCGCGACCCACGTCTGCAACCCGTGCGCGCGCGGGCCGGCGGCCCGCAGCTCGGGCGGCGTGCGCTCCGAGTGGGCGATGCCGCGGCCGGCGACCATCCAGTTCACGTCGCCGGGCCGGACCGCCTGCACCGAGCCGATGCTGTCGCGGTGCAGGATCTCGCCCTCGAAGAGGTAGGTCACGGTCGCGAGTCCGATGTGCGGATGGGGGCGCACGTCCATGCCGGTGCCCGGCGCGAGCGCGATCGGCCCCATGTGGTCGACGAAGATGAACGGCCCGACCATCTGCTGCTGGAACGCGGGCAGCACGCGCCGCACGGTGAAGCCGCCGATGTCGCGGGGGCGGGCGCGAAGGATGTGCAGGATGGGACGCAAGACCCGATCGGCAACGGGGGACGCTCGAGATCGCGATGTTATCAAGCTCGCCGCGCCCGGCGATCTCGCGCGCCGCGCGACGCGTGTTCTCTGGAATCGGAATCGCGGCGCCGCCGCCTCTGTGCCGGGACCTCGCTGCGCTGCGGAAGGGTTCCCTTGCGCGCCGTAACGTAAGAGAATCCGGGGAGGCAGCTCCCGCCGCATCCGGGCCGCGAGGTACGCACCGAGTCAAGGTGCGCGCCCGGACGGCGGAGGTGATCGTCTCATTCGCGCGAGGAGGAATCATGCTGAAGACGCTTGTGTTCGCAGGTCGCGCCCGCCGGGCGCTCGCGGCGCTCGTGATCGGGGCGATGGCGCCGTTCGGCGCGGCGCTCGCCCAGTATCCGGCGCAGCCGGTCGAGATGACGGTGCTGTTCGGCGGCTCGAGCGCCACGATCGCCCAGATCCTGGCCGATGCGATGGCGAAGCAGCTCGGCGTCCCGGTGGCGGCGGTGAGCCGCACCGGCGGCGGCGGCGCGGTCGGGTACGCCTACGTGAAGGAGACGCCCGCCAACGGCTACAACATCGTCTGGAACTCGAACTCCATCAGCACCGCGTATCACAACGGCAACATGAAGTTCGACTACCAGGCGTTCGACCCGGTGGCGCGCGTCGGCATGGAGGTCCCGGCGCTCGCGGTGCGCACCGACTCGGGCTGGAAGACGCTCAAGGAGTTCGCCGCGGCGGCGAAGCAGCAGAAGATGAAGGTGGGCATCTCGGGCCGCGGCTCGTTCACCCATCTCGCGTCGGCGGCGCTGTTCGACAAGCTGGGCGTGGAGGTGATCTACGTCCCCTACGGGCAGGGCAGCGCGCCCGCCGAGCTGCTCGGCGGCCGCATCGACGCGGCGCTGCAGTGGCCGTCGCAGTTCAAGTCGCACGCCGAGGCGGGCAAGCTCCGCGTGCTCGCGGTGACGAGCGACACCCGCGTGCCGGTGCTGCCCGACGTGCCGACCGCCAAGGAGCAGGGCTTCGACGTCGACGTCGTGATGTGGCGCGGCGTCGCCGCGCCCAAGGGCACGCCCAAGGCGGCGATCGCCAAGCTCCAGGACGCCATCAGGAAGGTGGTCGCGAGCCCCGACTTCAAGGAGCACAGCGCCAAGCTCGGCTTCGAGCCGGCGTTCCTGCCGGCCGACGAGTTCGGCAAGCTGATCGCCCAGGACGATGCGTCGATCGCCCGGCTGATGGGCCAACTCGGGCTGAAGAAGCAGTAGCGCGCCCCGCATGCCGCTCAACCGCCTGGACCGATGGCTCGGTCCGGGCTTGATCCTGTTCGCCCTCGTCTGGCTGTGGCTCGCGTTCGAGTACATCCCGGGGGCGCGCGCGCCGGGCGAGCCCGGCCCGCGGGCGTTCCCGATCCTGCTCGGCGCGGTCATGGCCGGCCTCGGGGTGCTGATGACGGTGTCGGCGTTCGTCGCCGTGGCGCGCGGCACCGGCGCCGAGCGTACCGATCCGGCCACGCGCCGCGAGCTCGCGGTCGTCGCGGCGACGTTCGGCCTGCTCGTCGCGTACGCGTTCCTCATGGAGCGGATCGGCTTCTTCGCCGCGACGCCGATCGCGATCGCGATCGCGATGCGCGGCATCCTCGGCGTGCGCCGCTGGCGCCAGACGCTCGGGCTCGCCGCGGGAGTGACGGTCGGCTGCTGGCTGTTCTTCGTCGTGCTGCTCAAGACGCCGCTCCCGCGCGGCACGTGGCTCTGGCTGCTGTGACGCGGGAGCGCTGACTGGATACGCTCGCCGCCGCGCTCGGCGCGGCGCTCAGCCTCGACGCCGTCGCCGCGGCCGCGGTGGGCACGGTGTTCGGGCTCGTCTTCGGCGCCATCCCCGGCCTCACGTTCTCGATGGCGCTCGCGCTCGCGCTGCCGTTCACCTTCGGCATGCCGGCGACGCCGGCGCTCGCGCTGCTGCTCGGCGTCTACGTCGGCGGCATGACCGGCGGCTCGGTCTCGTCCATCCTGCTCGGCATCCCGGGCACGCCGTCGGCGGCGGCCACCGTCTTCGACGGCTATCCGATGGCGAACAAGGGCGAGGCGAGCATCGCGCTCGGCGGGGCGGTCATCGGCTCGACCTTCGGCGGGCTGTTCAGCCTGGCGGTCATGATGCTGCTGCTCGACCACGTCGCGGCGTTCGCGCTGCGCTTCGGCCCGGCCGAGATCTTCGCGCTGGTGCTGTTCGGCCTGTCGACGATCTGCGGGCTCGCGGAGCGCTCGCTGCTGCGCGGCCTGGTCGCCGGGGTCATCGGGCTGATGCTGATGATCATCGGCCTCGACGCTTTGGACGGCGTCGCCCGCCTCACCTTCGGCACCGTGCAGATGCAGCAGGGCGTGAACCTGGTGGTGGCGATGATCGGGCTGTTCGCGGTGCCGCAGGTGATCGCCACCTTCCTCGGGCACGGGGTCGCGACGCCGCCCGAGATCCCGCACGGGGTGCGCATCCGGCTGCCGTCGTGGCGGCAGCTGCGGGAGCGCTTCTGGCTGATGGTGCGCTGCGCCGGGCTCGGCACCGGCATCGGCGCGATCCCCGGCACCGGCGGCCCGATCGCGGCGTTCCTCGCCTACGACCATGCGCGGCGCTTCAGCCGCCGGCCCGACGAGTTCGGCAAGGGCGAGCTCTCGGGCGTGGTCGCGCCCGAGACCGCCAACAACGCGGTGACCGGCGGCGCGATGATTCCCCTGCTCAGCCTGGGAATCCCCGGCGATCCGGCGACCGCGGTGATCCTCGGCGGGCTGCTGCTGCACGGGCTGCAGCCGGGTCCGATGCTGTTCCGCACCCACCTGCCGGCGATCTATGCGCTCTACGTGGCGATCCTGCTCGCCTACATCGTGATCCTGGTGGTTCAGCTCTGGGGCATCGGGCTGTTCGTGCGCGTGCTCAAGGTGCCGCAGCACCTGCTCGCGGTGTGCATCGTGGTGTTCTGCGTGCTCGGCTCGTACGCGATCCGCAACTCGATCTTCGACGTCTACCTGATGGCGGTCATGGGGCTCGCGGGCTACGTGCTGCAGCGCCTGCGCATCCCGGTCGCGCCGGTGGTGCTCGGCCTGGTGCTCGGCGAGACGCTCGAGCAGCAGTACCGCACCGCGCTGATCCTGAGCGAGGGCAGCCACGCGATCTTCTATACGAGCGGGCCGGCGCTCGTGTTCTTCGTCCTCACCGCGCTCACGATCGCGCTGCAGCTCCGGTCGTCGATGCTGCGCAACGCCGCATCCGCCCGGCGCCCGCGCGCCGGGCGCTCGGCGGAGTAAGCGGGACCTACTGCTTGACCGCGTAGTTGCCGGGCGCGAGCGCGCCGGCGCGGCAGAGCCGGTTCAGCAGCTGGTAGACCGGCACGAACGCGGTCGATCCGACGAGCCAGCCGTCGAACTGGCGGTCGAGGAAGGGGTCGGGCCCGCCGTGCACGAAGGTCACGATCGGCCAGCGCTGGGAGCGCGCGCCGAGCTCGGCGGCGGCCGAGAAGGCGCCCTTCTCGGGAAAGGTCTTCCGCACCAGCTGCTCGAGCTCCTGAACGCCGACGATTCTCATGTCGGGCTCCGGCCTCAGGCGGCCGCGCGCAGCTGCGCGGCCGCCTCGTCGCGGCTGTAGAACCGCCCGTCGCGCACGAATCCGGACACGACCGACGCCTTGACCTGCGCGACGCGACCGCACGCTTTGCGCAGCAGCACGAGCTCGCTCGGCAGGCCGTCGAGGGAGTGGAATGGCGCCGGCCGGCCATCGGCGAGGCGCGAGAGGTACACCGTACGGCTCGCGTGATCCAGAAACGCCGGGCGGAAGCCGCGGTCGCGGTTCTCGACGCTGACGCCGCCCGTCCCGCGGTGGCGCACGTTCTCGGCCACCAACGTCATCTCGGTCATCGCTGAGGTCATCTCGGCCATCGGCTTGCTGCATCCAGTTGCCGAGATTGTGGCGAGCGCGCGTTCGGCGCGCATCGGGGCCGCCACGCAGCCGGGCTAAGTAGTTGCGCGTATCACCGCCAGTGGAGTCCGGGGGGACGTAGCCCGAGAGGAAAGCGCCGCCGGCCGCGGCCCGGCCGCGCACGCCCGCCGCGGCGGGTTCAGGCGACCGTTGCGGCCGACTGGCCGAACAGCAGGGCCTTCGATTCCTCGCTGACCGTGGGCACGGCGTTCAGCGCGGCGCCGCGCTCGTAGGCGCGCCGCGTCGCCGGCCGCGCCTTGATCGCCGCGAACCAGCGCTTGAGGTGCGGGAAATCGTCGAGGTTCTGGCTCTGCCGCTTGTGGGGCACGATCCACGGGTAGCTCGCCATGTCGGCGATCGTGTACTCGTCGCCCGCCACGAACGCGCGGTCGGCGAGTCGGCGGTTGAGCACCCCGTACAGGCGCGCTGTCTCGCGCACATAGCGGTCGATCGCGTACGGCAGCTTCTCGGGCGCGTACGCCGCGAAGTGGTGGTTCTGGCCGGCCATCGGGCCGAGACCGCCCATCTGCCAGAAGAGCCACTGCAGGACTTCGGCGCGGCCGCGCAGCTTGCCCGGCAGGAACCGGCCGGTCTTCTCGGCGAGGTAGAGCAGGATCGCGCCGGACTCGAACACCGACACCGGGTTCCCACCGCCGGCCGGGGCGCGGTCGACGAGCGCCGGGATGCGATTGTTGGGCGAGACGGCGAGGAACTCGGGCTTGAACTGGTCGCCCCTGGAGATGTTCACCGGGACGAGCCGGTGCTCGAGGCCCGTCTCCTCGAGAAACACGAGCGGCTTGTAGCCGTTCGGCGTGGTCCAGAAGTAGAGATCGATCATCGCTGTAGCGTCGTGGGCCGGGGCCCACGAAAAACGGTCGCTCGGGGAATGGCCCAGGGTCTGTCGTCGCAGCAGTCCGCCTGCTTACACCGTGGGGTCGGAAGGCCGGCGTGGTCGGCTTGCGCGCAGCTTCGAGCGCGCGGCGTACCGGAGGATTTCGCGAAATCGGGCGCGCAGTTACGGGTGAAACGGCGCGGGTGGCACGGCCAGGGGAAGGCGCTGCGCGCCGGCGGCGGACCGCGGCGAGCCCGTCAATGCACGACGTCTACCGGAACGCTGAAGACGTAGCCCGCGCCGCGCTCGGTCTTGATGTATTGCGGTCGCGCGGGTTCCGGCTCGATCTTGCGTCGCAGCCGGAGAATCTGCACGTCGATCGACCGATCGTAGACCTCGGCGCCGTACAGCCGCGAGAGGTCGAGCAGCTGGTCGCGCGAGAGCACCCGCTGCGGCGCGGCGCAGAACGCCTGCAGGAGATTGAACTCGCCGTTCGTGAGCTCGACGCGCTGGCCGTCGGGACCGGTCAGCCGCCGCGTCCGGAGGTTGAGCTCCCAGCCGGCGAACCGGTAGGCGCGCCGCCGGTCGTCGCGCGCCGGCAGCAGGTCCTGCGCCGTCTGATAGCGGCGCAGCACCGCGCGGATGCGCGCGAGCAGCTCGCGCGGGCTGAACGGCTTGGTGACGTAGTCGTCGGCGCCGAACTCGAGGCCCATCACCCGGTCGGCCTCGTCCTGGCGCCCGGTGACGATGATCACCGGGATGTCCGAGCTCTCGCGGAGCTGCCGCGCGAGCTGCATCCCGTCCTCGCCCTCGAGCCGCAGATCGAGCACGACGAGGTCGATCGCGTGCTCGGCGAGCATCTTCGTCATGTCGGTGCCCGTCGCGACCGCGGTGACGCGCAGCTCGTTCTCGCCGAGATAGCTGGCGATGAGCTGCCGGAACGCCGGATCGTCGTCGACGGCGAGGATGTGACGTTGGGCGACGGAGGTCATATAATTTGCCGCGATGCAACATAGCATGCGACACGAGGCCCCACAAGCCCGGAAACCCGTTACAGCTGTAACGGGGCGGCGCGAGGGACGACATTCGAGGACAACCCGGCGCCGGCAAAACCCGACCCCAGGCCTACGGCGAGACCATGGCCATACTTGGATCGGGGAGATGTCCGGCATTTTGATCATCGAGACCGACGACCTCATCCGCGCATTGCTCGAAGAGTGGTTGAGCGAAGCGGGCTACCGCGTCCGCGCGGGCGCGCCGCGAGAAGCCGCGGGCGAAAACGCCGCAGAGCTCGTGATCGTCGGTGTCTGCATGCCGCGTCATGCCGGCGGCGAGCTGGTGCGCGCGATGCGGGACGCGCACCCGGGCGCGGCGATGATCGCGATCTCGGGCCAGTTCCGTCCCGGCCTCGCCGGCCCCTGCGCGGCGGCACGATCGCTCGGCGTGCAACAGGTGATCGCGAAGCCGTTCCGGCGCGAAGTCCTGCTCGACGCCGTCCGCGCGGCGATCGGCCCGGCCCGCCGAGGACCGCCGTGATGCCGTCGGCCACTCGACCCGCCGCGCCCTGCAGCACTTCGCCGCAGTGCAACCGCCTCGAGCGCTGGATCGTTGCGGTCGGCGCCGCGATCGTCGTCGCGCTCTCGGCGTCCGCCGTCTTCGAGGTCGTCCAGCCCTACCGGCACACGCTCGCCGACACCGAGACCGAGCTGAGCAACGCCGCCCGCGCGCTCGCGGAGCGCACGGCGCGCAGCTTCCAGACGGTCGACGTCGTCCTGCGCGACACCGCGGAATGGCATGCGGGCGAGGGCGAGCGGACGGCCCCGGAGCTTATCCAGCGTGCGCTCGCGAGCCGCGCCGCGGGATTGCCGCAAGTGAGCAAGCTCTCCCTCATCGACGCCCAAGGCGTGCAACGCTACAGCTCGCGCGAGCTCCCCGCGGAAGAGCTCGACCTCTCCGACCGCTCGTACTTCGTCGCCCACCGCGACGGGACCGCGGCGGCGCTCTTCGTCAGCGAGCCGATGGTCTATGGGGCCGACGGCAGCATCGCGTTCGCGTTCTCGCGCCGCCTCGACGACGGTGCGGGTCGCTTCCGCGGCGTGGTGAGCGTCATCGTGGACCGCGACGACTTCGAGCAGTTCTACAGCAGCATCGACCTCGGTGCCCGCAGCACGATCAAGCTGCTGCGCGACGACGGCACGCTGGTCGCGCGCAGCCCGCCCGCTCCCGAGACGCTCGGCCAGAAGCTGCCGCAGCACGTCCCAAGCGCGGCGGCAGGCTCCGGCGAGCCCGCCACCCGGACGGCGAGCCGCGATGACGGAACGAGGCTGCTCGTCGCCGAGGCGGGCGTGCAGGGGTATCCGTTCGTCGTGAAGGTGACGCGCGAGCGGTCCGCGGTGCTCGCCGGGTGGCAGCGGCTCGCGACGCACGTCGCCGTGCGAACGCTCGCGCTCGTGCTGCTCGCGGCGCTCGTCGTCGTCGCGCTGGTGCGGCAGCTGCGCAAGATCACGGCCGGCGAGCGGGCGCTGCGCGAGAGCGAGGAGCGCTACGCGCTCGCGCTGGAAGGCTCGAACGAGGGCCACTGGGACTGGGACCTCGCGACCGACCGCTTCTTCCTTTCGCCGAAGATGAAGGCGCTGTACGGCCGCCCGGAGAGCGAGCCGGTCGCCACTCGCGCGGCGTGGTTCGCGCAAGTCGATCTCCACCCCGACGACGAGCGGCGTCTCGACGCCGCGCTCGACGATCACATCGGCGGGCGCACGCCGTACTACGAGCTCGAGTATCGCGTCCGCCACCCGGACGGCGAGTGGCACTGGGTACGCTCGCGCGGGCGCTGCCTGCGCGATGCCGAGGGCAAGCCGTACCGGTTCGTCGGCTCGGCGAGCGACGTGACCGAGCGCAAGCGCGCCGAAGCCGAGCGCGAGCGGCTCGAGGCGCAGCTGCGCCAGTCGCAGAAGATGGAGGCGATGGGCACGCTCGCCGGCGGCATCGCCCACGACTTCAACAACATCCTCGGCGCGATCCTGGGCTACGGCGAGCTCGCCCAGCAAGCCTCTGCCGACGGGAGCCGGGTGCGGCGCCATCTGGACCAGGTCCTGCACGCGGGCGGCCGCGCCAAGGCGCTGGTCGAGCGCATCCTCGCGTTCAGCCGCAGCGGCCTGGCGGAGCGCGAGCCCGTGCACGTCCAATCGGTCGTGAACGAGACCCTCGAGCTGCTCGCGGCGTCGCTCCCCGCGGGCGTGCGCCTCGAGCGGCGGCTGGAGGTGGGCGACGCCGCGGTGGTCGGCGACGCGACGCAGCTCCACCAGGTGGTGATGAACCTCTGCACGAACGCCATGCATGCGATGAGCGGCGGCGGGGTGCTCACCGTGGTCCTGGACCGCGCCGAGGTCGGCGCCGCGAGAGCCGTCTCGCACGGCGCGCTGCCCGCGCGAGCCTACGTGCGGCTGACCGTGAGCGACACGGGCAGCGGCATCGCGCCGGCGGTGCTCGAGCGGATGTTCGATCCGTTCTTCACCACCAAGGCCGTCGGCGAGGGCACGGGCCTCGGCCTGTCGCTCGTGCACGGCATCGTCGGCGACCTCGGCGGCGCCATCGACGTCGCCACTAAGCTGGGCGAGGGCACGACGTTCGCGATCTGGCTGCCGCTCGCGGGCGAGACCGCGCGGTCGTTCCCGCAAGCGGCGCGCGCGGCGCCGCGGGGCGACGGCGAAACGGTGATGGTCGTCGACGACGAGCCCGCGCTGGTGGCGCTCGCCGAGGAGCTGCTCGCCGAGCTCGGCTACGAGCCCGCGGGATTCGAGTCGAGCGTCGCGGCGCTGCAGGTCTTCCGCACCGACCCGCAGCGCTTCGACCTCGTCCTCACCGATGAGGCCATGCCCGAGCTCACCGGCAGCGAGCTCGCGCGCGAGATCCGCCGATTGCGCAGCGACATCCCGGTGGTGCTCATGAGCGGCTACGGCGGCGCGCCGCTCGCCGCGCGCGCCGCCGCCGCCGGAGCGCGCGAGGTGCTGCGCAAGCCGCTGCACGGCCGCGATCTTGCCGAGGCCCTCGCGCGGGTGCTCCGCTCGGGGCGCGAAGTCTCCCGCCCGCTCGAAGCGCACGCTTGATGCGCGCGGCGCGGGTGTCTCCGGGACACGACGCGCGCCGTTACGCCCGTAATCGGCTCGGCTGCGACGCGAAATCGAGGAGGAACTGTCCCGGCTCATGATGGATGCGCTCCGTTTCGGAGATCTTCGTCAACTCAAGGAGACCATCATGAAGACCAGCAAACTCGCCGTCGTGCTCGCGATCGCCCTTGCGAGCGGCGCAGCCGCCGCCGCGGACGCTCCCAACGCGAACGAGCCGCAGTTCACGGGCGCCAAGGAGTGGTTCCAGGCCAGCGAGCGCGTGCGGCAATCCGAAGAGCAGAAGGCGCGCCTCGAGCGCCAGGGATTTCCGCAATACATCCCGTAAGCCCGGCGGCGTCTCGGCCGGCACGGCGGTCGCGCCGTGCCGGCTTTTTTGTCCCCGCACCAGTGCGCTCCCTCCCGACCCGCGAACATGGACCTCGAGCGGTACGGAAAGAAAGCGCTCGTCACCCGCGTCCGCGCACGCCTGACAAGGTTTCATCTGTAGCCGATCCGCGCGGTTCCTGAAACGTTCGGGCAACCGTGGCGCCGCAAACTGGCGATGCTCGTTCGCCGCGCCCTCCTCCCCCTCCTCCTCCGCGGCGTCGGGCGTCCCTCGCGCACCCGCGATCACTCGCGGGTGCGCTTTTCTTTCGCGGTTCGCCGCAGCCGCCGCCGTTTCACCGGTAACGCGCGCGCGGCCCGCTGAAATGCTCGGCAAACGCGCGCGGGCGATCCTGCTCCAACAGGACAGCCGACCATGGAACCTCGCCTGATCGTTTACATCCTCTCCGTCGCCCTGCTGCTCACGGGCTCCGTCGCCACGCTGGCCGCCCAGAGCGACCGGTTCGTCGGGTTCCACGAGCTTCCGCCGTTCGTCTGCGAGCGCGTCGAGCTGGTCCCTGCCGACCGCTCGGCGATCGGCGCCGGGCCGGGCGGAAGCGAGCGCGGGACGCCCGGCGACGTCCGGGTTCCCGGCCACCGCAGCGCGATCTGCTCCCGTGCCGCGCCGGGTTGGCAGCCTCTGACCTGAACAGGAGATCGAGCCATGCGCACCCGCAGCCAAGCAGTCCGCGCCGGCCTGTTCGGCGCCTTCCTGGCGCTGATCCTCGCCGCGGCGACCATCGGCGCCGCGCGCGCCGAGGACTCGGCCGAAACGGTGCTGCTCGTCGCCACGCCCGAGCTCGCCGCGGGCTACAGCCGGACCATCCTCATCGCGAAGCGCGTCGCGGACGATCGGCACATCGGAGTGATTCTCAACCGGCCGACGCGCATGCCGCTCGCCACGCTCTTCCCCGATCACGAGCCGTCGAAGAAGGTCGTGGAGCCGCTCCATTTCGGCGGCCCCGTCGCGGTCGACGCGCTGTTCGCGCTGGTCAGGGCGAAGGAGAGCCCGGGCGCGGGCTCGCTGCAGCTCGCGCCGGATCTGTTCCTCGCCACGACCGGCGCGGTGATCGACCGCATCATCGAGCAGCAGCCCGATGGCGCCCGGTTCTTCGCGGGGGTCGTCGTGTGGCAGCCGGGCGAGCTCGACGCGGAGATCGCGAGCGGCTTCTGGTTCGTGCGGCCGGCCGACACGGATCTCGTGCTGCGGGGACGCACCGAAGGGCTGTGGGAAGAGCTGGTTCGCGGCGCCCGCGGCCTGACGGCAAGCCTGCCCGCGGGCGGGTCGTCACGGGGACCGGGGTTCGCCCTCGAGCCCGGGTTGCGCTACGTCACTTCCGCCGGACGCTCCCGCGCCGGCTAGCCCGCTTTTCTCACGGCCCCCACGTGGCGAGGACCGGTCGGGGTGGTTGAACCGTTCGACATGTTGTTTGGGCGAGTTTTCGGTGTGACGGCTGCGACGAGCGGCTGCGCGTGGGAGC
>Ga0187892_10001413_pt1 | contig 54834 bp, 57 predicted proteins | sample MA1701073metaG_FD_139345 | JGI IMG/M metagenome (GOLD analysis project Ga0187892, IMG submission 139345) | Bio-ooze microbial communities from a basaltic lava cave in the Kipuka Kanohina Cave System on the Island of Hawaii, USA - MA170107-3 metaG ...
GACCCCCATCCCCGACCCTTCCCCCTACTCCTCAGGGACTCGGAGCATGGGGAAGGGAGACCAAGTGCCATGAAGGGCAAAGCATCCCCCTCCCCTTGTTTCGCGTCCGCAAGAAACAGGGGGAGGGGGTTGGGGGTGAGGGTTCCGGGGCGGGCGGCAGCCGCAGGGCCGCTTTCGAGCGCAAGGCGGGCGCCCCCGAAGAACCTCCATCCCGGCGCTCCTCTTCCGCGGAAGGCTTCGTCACAAGGCGACGATTGTCGTATTGGCTCGAAGCTCACCGGTTCCCGGTGCTCGCCCATGGCCAATCGTCCGATTTGAAGCTCGAACCCGGAAGCCCGAATCCATCCACAAGATTTGGTTCCGCGTCGTCCCGAAACGCGAAGCGAGCCGCCACTGGCCGCCCGACACCCGCCGACCACAGGACAACTGTGTCGCCCTCGATCCTCGCCTGCGCCGGTGCGTAAGCACGATCCTCCCCGGCGATCTCGAAATGCGACGGTGCCTTTCCATCACGGGTTGCGAGTCCCGATCCGCAGTTCGCGAAGCGCACCCGGATCCGGGATCCTTCGATCGCGATGCCCTGAAATCGCGGTCCGGAATGAGGAATCCCAGATCCTCGAACGCGCGCGATCTCAAAGAGCGCGAGCCTCCTTCCGACCTCGTGCTTGTTACCGGGATGAATGTCCTTCGGGTCGCCGATGTCGAGGGTTACCGCCATCCCGGTATTCGGAACGGCGGACAGCGCGAGCCTCTGCGCCTCGCGCAGCTCCGCCGCAAATAGCGGATTCATATCGCCGTAGTCGTATGGGGCGATCTGCACGAAGTAAAACGGAAACGCCCCTTGGCCCCAATCCTCCCTCCAATTGCGGATCATCGCCGGGAAGAGCGCCCGGTACTGAAACGCGCGGGACACGTTGCTTTCGCCCTGGTACCAGATCGCGCCCCGGATTCTATAGGGGATCAGCGGAGCGATCATTCCGTTGTACAGCCTTCCCGGCTTATGTTGAGGCGCGACCCGTTCGTCGTGCTTCCTCGCAAGCAGAGGCTCGAGTATCGGGTCGCCTGTAAGCGCTCCTTCTCGCGTCCAGGCCTCCGCCGGAGTGCCGCCCCAAGAAGAGTGGATCATTCCCACCGGGACGCCACGGTCTATCCGCAAGTGGCGGGCGAAGTGGTATCCCACCGCTGAGAATTGGCCGGCAGTTTCTGGGCTCGCATGCCTCCAGGAGCCCTTGCAATCGCTCTGTGGCGAGTTCGCGGTTCTGTGCTCGACCGTGAACATTCGCAAGTGTGGATCGCTAGTTTCCCTAATGAATTCCTCCGCTCGCGCGCTCTGCCGCAGTGTCCAGGCCATGTTCGACTGGCCCGAACACACCCACACATCGCCCACGGCCACGTTCTGAATTCGAAGCGCGTTCCGACCGGAAACTTCGAACGCAACAGGCGATTCGGCAGCCGGCATCGCACCGAAAGTCACCCGCCACTTGCCGTCGAGGGTTGCGATGGCCAAGCGGCGCTGCGAGCCCAGTGCTATCGACACGCGTTCCCAAGGTTCCGCCCAGCCCCAGACCGGAATCGGAGCGTCTCGTTGCAGCACCATTCCGTCGGAGAAAAGCGCGGGCAGACGCACATCCGCGATCGCCGCCGCGGGCAATGCGATTGCGCAGACTAGGATCGCTCGAGTGGACATTGGAGGTGTTCCGGCTTCGGGTCCGAGCGAGCGCTCTCCTGCTCGAAAGAGGAAACTCGCTGCACGATTTCGAACTTACGTGACATAATGCCGACTCGTCCGCAAACGAATCGCGGCCCCGGGACCGTCGGAACCAGCGAGGGCCGGAAGCCATCGAACGAAAAGGATCTGCCGGCCGGAATCGACGGACCGAATGAAATGAAGTACTGGCAACTCTGGGTTCTCATCCTTCTCTGCGGAATCGCTCTGGCATACGTTTTTAACAGCCCTTGGGCTGCGAAGCCGGCTGACTCGCCGTCCGCGGAGTCGATGGCCCCTGTGGAAGCGCCCGCAGGGCCGGAATCGCGGTAGAAGCTGCGTACCCCTCGGCGCCGCTAGGCTTTCGCCGCGCTGGCGAAATGAGAACAACACTTATCCGGGGCGCACCTCTCCGATCATCGATTCCAGCCGATCGAGACCCATCTCGAGAATGGACCGCTCGGGGCCGAACGAAAACCTCACGTACGGGTCCAGCGGCGAAGGCGCCGGCCGCTCTCGGTTAGGGTTTACGTCGAAGAACTCGCCCGGCACCGTGAGAACCTTGTGGCGAAACGCTTCGCGCATGAACGCGACGCCGTCGTTCAAGGGTGAGGGCAGCTCGCCCACGTACCCGTACACATAAAACGTGCCTTGCGGGTCTCTGTCAAACCGCACGCCCACCGACTTCAACCGCTGCAGAGTCAACCGCTGCTTCTCGCGAAACACCCGTCTTGTTGCGGCAGTCTCCTGGTCGGCGCGGTCCGATTCGAGCACTTCGATCACAGCCCGTTGGATCGGACGGCACGGGCCGCCGTCGAGGAAGCTTCCCGCCGCGGCGAGGTTGTGGATCACGTCCCGAGGAGCTACCACCCATCCGGATCGCCAGCCCGGATAGCGGAACGACTTCGTGAGGCCGTCCACGAGGATCACGGGGTCCTCGTTTACGTCTTCCACGAACTCGGCCGCGCTCACGGGCCGGTCGTGGCCCTCGACGTAAACGTAATGCGAATAAAACTCGTCGAGCAACAGTGTGACCCCCCTCCGCCTGCTCATTTCGACCCAGGCCCGCAGCTCCTCTCCGTGCACGACCGCGCCGGTCGGATTGCATGGGTTGCTGATCAGCAGCGCGTTCAGGCGATCCTCCGTCACTCGCCGATCGAGGTCGGCAGGGTCGATGGTCCAACCTCGAGATGGGCCAAGCTCGATCCACACTGGCTCGATTCGAGGAAAGGTCGTCAGCAAATCCTCGTAAGCCGTGTAGTCGGGAGTGAAGTACCCGAGGCGAACGTCGTCGAGCGTCGCCCCGATCCGGGTCAGCGCCGCTCGCCCTCCCGGCGCTACAGCCACGTTTTCGGGACCGTACTGAGATGCCTTGCCCTGGCGATAGAGCCGGTTGTAGTGCGCTGCGACGGCCTCGCGCAGCTCGGGAATGCCCTCGATCGGCCCGTATGCGTGGTCCGCGGGATCGAACGGCGCGTGCTCCATGCGCCTTGGAGCGCCCTCCATCTCGCCGAACTCGGGCTGGCCCTGCCCCAGGTTCGCCCAATCAGGGTCGCCCAGCCGAAAGCCGTGCGCCATCGCCTCGACGTTTACGCGTATGACGCCCATAAACGGCAGCTGGCGAAAGACGGAAGGGCGCGTCAGAGACATTGCGCCGTGATACCTTACGCGCTCTTCGCGTTGCGCAGGACTTAAACCTGCACCATCTCGAAGGCCTCGATCTCGTCCCCTTCCTCGAACTCTTCCCAGCCCTCGAACTTGATCCCGCAGTCGAAACCCTGCGTCACCTCTCGAACATCTTCCTTCACGTGCTTCAGCGAGGCGATTCTGCCGTCGTAAACCGATTCGGCGGCTCGCTTCACCCTGCACTGGGCGTTGCGAGTCACCTTGCCGTCGATCACATGGCACCCTGCCACTTTTCCGAACTTCGTCAGGTTGAAGACCGCGCGGATTTCGACCGTGCCGAGGTAGCTCTCCTCGAACTTCGGCTCAAGCTTGCCCAAGATGGCTGCCTCGATCTCCTCGATAAGCTCGTAAATGATGCGATACGTCCGAATCTCAACCTTGCGCCTCTCGGCTTCCGCCTTGGCGCCCGTTTCGGGGCGCGCGTTGAAGCCGACGACGATCGCCTCCGCGGCGGCAGCCAGAAGGATGTCGCTCTCCGTGATCGTCCCCACGCCCGAGTGGATCACGTGCACCTCGATTTCCGGGTGTTCCTGTTTTGCGATCAGGCCCCGCACCGCCTCCAGCGAGCCCTGAACGTCCGCTTTGACGATCAGATTCAGGATCTTCGGCCCTTCGTCGGAAAGCTGCGCCTTAAGGTCCGCAAGGCTCGCGCCCCTCGTGGGGTTCTGAAGGGACTTCAATCGCGCCTCTTCCGCGCGAGCGTCCGCCACTTGCCTCGCCTCGGATTCCGCTTCGAACAGCTCCAGCTTGTCGCCGGCCTGCGGCACGTCGCTCAGTCCTATGATCTCGACGGGCATCGCTGGCGGCGCTTCGGCGACATTCTCGCCCAAGTAGTTGCTCATCGCGCGCACCTTGCCGTATGCCGTTCCGATGACCAGCGACTCTCCGACACGAAGCGTCCCGTTCTGTACGAGCACGGTCGCCACAGGGCCGCGCCCCTTCTCGAGTTTTGCCTCCACGACGACGCCTTGCAGGCGGCCGCGTGGGTCTGCTTTGAGGTTCAAAATGCCCGCTTGCAACAGAATCATCTCGAGCAGGTGCGGCACTCCGTCGCCCGTTACCGCGGACACCGGGCAGGTGATGACTTGCCCTCCGAAGGCCTCGGGAACCACGTTGTGCTCCGTAAGCTGCGTCAGCACCTTTTCCGGGTTCGCGCCGGGAAGGTCTGTCTTGTTCACCGCGACGATCATCGGAACTTTGGCGCTTTGGATATGGTCGATCGCCTCGATCGTCTGCGGCATGATCCCGTCGTCCGCAGCAACTACCAATACCGCGATGTCGGTCACTTGAGCCCCTCGCGCGCGCATGGCGGTGAACGCCGCGTGGCCCGGAGTATCTAAAAACGTGATTTGCCCGTCAGGCAGCTCGACCTGGTACGCGCCGATATGCTGAGTGATTCCCCCGTGCTCGCGAGCCGCCACGTTCGACTTGCGAATATAGTCGAGCAAGGAAGTCTTGCCGTGGTCCACGTGCCCCATGATCGTCACGACGGGCGGCCTCGCCTGCGCCCCCTCGACGGCCTTCTTGACGTGGGCCACGGGAGCCGCTTTGGGTTTCGGCTTCGGCGCCTCGGCCCAGCGAAGCTTATGTCCAAACGCTTCGATTAGCTGCTGCGCAACCTCCGGCTTGACGGCCGTAGTAAGGGTCGCCATCACCTGGAGCTTCATCATCAGCGCCTTCTGGACTTCCTGCTGAGGCATGTCCAATGCGGCCGCTAAGTCGCGCGGAGTCGGATTCGGAGGCAGCGCGATCGGCGCGTCCTTGGGCAGCTCGCCTAGGCTCTCCCGAATGAGCGAAACCTCATCCTCGTCCGCTTCGAGCCCGCTGGAATCGTACGAGACGCCGAGGTCGGACAACACGCACATGACCTGGCCGGACTTCAGCCCGAACTCCTTAGCCAGGTCGGCGATTGCCACGCTCATTCCTTGCTGTCTTACCTCAGTCGGCATTCCAACTCCTTGCGAAGCTCATCCTTCGCGTGCGGCTCGAAGGGCACGCGCAACGCCCGCGAAAGCGCTTCGCGCTTGAGCGCCGATTCCACGCACTCCGCACTGGCGCAGACATACGCGCTGCGGCCGAACCCGCCTTTCGCTCGAATCACTAGCCGCCCGGAACCATCCGCAGCGATTCGAAGAAACGAGTCCTGGTCTCCCCGTCGGCGGCATGCGATGCACGAGCGTTGGGGGCGTCTCTCTCCTAGCCTGCCGGCGCGCCCTGCGATTGAGCCTTCGCCTCCGCCGCAGCCTGCGATTCGCTGCGAATATCGATCTTCCAATCCGTAAGCCTTGCCGCAAGCCGAACGTTCTGCCCGCCCTTGCCGATCGCAAGCGACAGCTGGTTGTCCGGGACGATCACGTAGGCGCTCTTTTCCTCTTCGTTCAGCTTGATGGAGTTCACCTTCGCCGGGCTGAGCGCGTGCGTGATGTACGTCAGCGCATCCTCGCTGTACGGCACGATGTCGATCTTTTCGTCGTACAGCTCGTCCACGATCGCCTGCACCCGGCTCCCGCGCGGGCCCACGCAGGCGCCGACCGCGTCCACGCGCTCGTCGGAGCTCGTCACCGCGAGCTTGCTGCGCTGCCCAGGCTCTCGCGCGACGCTTTGGATCTGAACTACGCCCTGCGCGATCTCCGGCACTTCCAGTTCGAAGAGTTTGCGAAGCAGGTTCGGATGCGTGCGGCTGACGATCACCCGCAGCCGCCGCTGCGTGTCGTCCACGCGCAAAACGTACACTTTGATTCGGTCGTTCAGCCGATACGGCTCGGTCGGCACCATCTCGCGCCTCGGAAGCTCCGCCTCGGCGCGGCCTACCTGAACCACGACGCTGTGCTCGTCCTTGCGGCTTACGACCCCCGGCACGATCTCGCCGATTTTTTCGTGAAAGACCTCGTTGATCTGCCGCTGCTCGGCCTCCCGCAGCTTCTGGCTCAGGATCTGCTTGAAGTGCGAAGCCGCGATCCGTCCGAAGCTGTTGGGATCCACCTCGATCGGAATGAAGTCGCCGATTTCGGCGTCGGGCTTCTTTTTTCGCGCGTCCAAGACGCTCATCTGAATCGACGGGTCCGAAAGAACGCCGACGACCTCCTTTTCCAGGACGCACTTCCAGCCCTTTTCCGGGTCGATGTGGACGGTCACCTCGCCGACCGCGCCGACGTGTTTCTTGTAGGCGCTCGCCAAGGATTCCTCGATTTCGAGAAGCAGCTCCTGAGGAGATAGGTCCCTCTCTTGAGCGATCTGCCTAAGCTGCGTCATGATGTCCATCGCTGCTTCTCCCTGTTCCGACAAACTAAAAAAGGCGGCTGGGCCGCCTCTTTGGGCTTGCCAGGATTTCGCCGTTCAGTATAGCACAGTCGAGGGCCCTCGGCGAACCTCTTCAGGTTCGCGGGCGGCTCGGCGCGCTGCCTCTGCTCTACTATCGTTCGCGGGTCAGCTCCACTCCGGCCGACTCCACCGAAAACGGCATGGGGGGATTCAGTTTCGACAGCGTAAGGCTTACGGTCTGAACCGAGGGAAACCGGCTCAAGACGGCTTCACAGAGGACGCCCGCCATTCGCTCCAGAGTCGCGTGGCGGGACGATTCGATGAGCGATACCACGAGCTCCGCCGCCTCGGAATAGCTTACGGTGTCCTCGACTCGGTCGGAAGCGGTGGCGGCGCCCTCCACCTCCATTTGCAGGTCTGCTTGCAGGAGGTGCCCAACGGCCCGCTCCTGCTCGCTCACGCCGCAGTAGCCGTAGGCTTGCAGCCCCTCCAGAAACACCCAATACACCGGCGAATTCTAGCAGGCGCCCGAAAGCAAAGGAAGCGTTCGCGAGCGGCGTGCGCCCTTAGCATCGCAATGGCTCCGAGACGCGACGCAAACCGGCTTAAGCCGTAGAATAGGGTCGTGGAGAGAATCCTAGTCGCCGCGCCCCGGGGCTTCTGCGCGGGAGTGGCATACGCGATCGAGGTAGTGGACCTTGCGCTGAAGATTCACGGTCCGCCGCTCTATGTGCGCCATGCGATCGTCCACAACGAGTGGGTCGTAAAGAGCTTCGAGGAGCGAGGGGTCGTCTTCGTCGAGGACATCGAGGATGTGCCTGAAGGCAAGCCGGTCGTGTTCTCCGCCCATGGGGTGTCGCCTCAAGTCCGGGAAAGCGCGGCGAAGAGGTCGCTCGTCGTCATCGACGCGACGTGCCCGCTGGTCACCAAGGTCCACAACGAGGCGCGTAGGTTCGCGGATAAGGGCTACTTCATGGTCTATATCGGGCACGCCGGCCACGTCGAGGCGGAAGGAACGATGGGAGAAGCGCCGGACCGAATGATCCTGGTGGAGAGCCCCGAGGACGCGGAGCGACTTCCCGCTCTCTCCCATGAAAAGCTTGCCGTATTAACCCAAACGACCCTCAGCGTGGAGGAGGTCGAGAAGACCCTGGCGGTGCTCAAGCGCAGGTTTCCGCATCTCGTAACCCCTCCCAAGGAAGACATCTGCTACGCCACGACCAACCGGCAGTCGGCGGTGCGGCAGCTTGCAAAGCGCAGCGACCTCGTTCTGATCGTCGGCTCGCAGACTAGCTCCAACAGCAACCGCTTGCGTGAGGTCGCATCCTCGCTCGGCGCGGAGGCGCACTTGATCCTGACGGCCGGCGAAATCGAGCCTCGCTGGAAGACCGCCTACCCCGTGATCGGTGTCTCGAGCGGCGCGAGCACCCCGGAGCACTTGGTCGAAGACGTGATCGGCGAACTGCTTGCGGGCAATCCGGGCGTGCCCGTCGAGGCGATCGAGACCGTCCGCGAGGACGTCACGTTTCGGCCGCCCAGAGAGCTGATCCAGTTGGCGATGGCGCGCTGAACCCGGTAAGTTCGCCGAGAATCTGGCCAGGACCCTGCGGATTCGTCGCGCAATTCCCAACGATTTGCATTGGTTCCCTTCGATCGGCGGGCGCAGCCTTGGCCTTCGTTTGGCGAAGCGGGACGCAGCAAGAGCCAATGTCCTTTGAAGCCACCAGCGAAAGGCGCAAATTCGATCGATTCCAGATCATGGATGAGGCTTCGGTCTGCAAGGACGGCGCGACGGAAGCCCACAATTGTGAAGTCGTAAACGTTTCCTTGATGGGATTGCAGCTCCGCTCCGAGAAGCCGATCCCGGTCGGCGGATCGTGCGTCCTGAAGATCGCGCCCGGCTCCCAGGCGGAGTTTCAGATACGCGGCGAAGTCCGGTACACGCATAAGGCGGAGGACGGCGAGTTCTACTCGAGCGGATTTCGCTTCGTCCCAGAGACGGCGCAGCAGCAGGGCGCCATCGCCAAGTACGTTCACTCGGCGTTCCTTCGCCAAGGCAGCGATGGCGCTCCTTCTGGCAAGTCCGCCGCTTGATGGACGCGCGAAAGCGCGGGTTATCCGCTCTCCGCGAGTAATGCCTTGACCGCTTCCTCCATGTCGGGCGGATCGACGTGCCGGATGATCCCCTTCTTGTCGATCACATACACGGTCGGATAGCCGGTGATCTCGTATGCTTTCTGCGTCTTTTCGCCGTCGTCGTTCGCGACTGGGTACTCGATCTTTTCGCTTGCGATGGCCTCTTGGCCCTTCGCCCAGTCGTCGCAGTGCACCCCGATAAAGACCAAACCTTGGTCTTTATAGCTGCGATGGACCGAGTTATTCTCGGGGACCGCAGCCCTGCAAGGGCCTCACCAAAACGCCCAAAAGTCAAGTACGACCACCTTGCCTAAGAGGCCGTCCAAGTCCATGCCCTGCCCGCTTGTATTCGCCCAAGCCGTTACCTGTAGCGCGGGCGCCTTCTTGCCCACGAGGCCGCCGGACTCCGTCGAGGCGGCGGGAGTCGGTGCGCTCGTTCCACTCGGCTCGGCCGTGGTTGTTGGGTCCGGTGGACGGCAGCCCGCGAGCAGAACGGCGGCAACTAGGATTTGCGCGAGTCTCATGCGGGCACGATACCCGCTGGGGGCTCGCAACCCGATGCGGACGTCCTATGGACGAAGGATCGCGTTGAACACGAGCTTGAAGCCGGCGTGGGTCTGACCTCGGAACAGAACTTCTGGACCGAATAGATTCAGCCTTCCCTTCCCTACAGGCGCCGAAAGCGCCGCGATAGTGTCCTTTAGGTAACCCTGGCCCCAGCACCATCCTGATCGCAAAGGCTTGTCCGAATCGAACCATGCGATCTTCTCGATGCCCGCCTGCTCCCATCCGGGCAGCAGCTTGAACGCCGGGCTCGTGTCGAACATGGTGTCCACGTGCTCCGACAGCCCCCAAGCTGCCGGATGGGACGTGTCGACGCGCATGCGAAGCACCGAGCCGGGACAGTAGAACTTTTCGCGCGGGAGCGGCCGGTCCCTGCCGTCCACGACTTCGGACAGGGCATTGCCGATCGGCAGCCCCATCTGGGCGCCGATGTTCGTCGCGCTCCCGATCGCGATCACCGTGCCGCCTGCTTCGAGGAACTCTCGAACCTTCGGCAGCGACCTCTCCGCGGTAAGGCTCCCCATCCTCGCGCGCCACTCCGCGGGAATCGTCGGATCGTCTTGGAGGCTGCCGCCCTGCTCCTCCGCTCCTCCCCCCTCCCCTTGTCCCGGCTCGGCGGGATAGGGGGAGGGGGTTAGGGGGTGAGGGTCGGGCGCGCCCCAAAGAGAGCTCAGGATCGCGCCCCGGGGTCCGCCGAAGGTCATCCCGTCCACCAGGATCAGAACTTCGAACTTGTCCCGCAATCCTCCCCGGTCGATGTCGGGCGGAAACACGACCTCGAACGGGAACCCGAACTGCTCGAGAATCCAGCGAGTCCAACCGCTCGGCATGGAGCCGCCGTAGCGGTCGAGCAGGGCGATTCGGGGTTGCCTCAGCTGCACGACTCCTGCCGCCGGCACTCGTGGACGAACCGTCAGGTCGACGCCGAGGGGACGCGCGGCCTCTTGAGCCTGCCGAGCGTGCGATGCAGGCACGAGAAACGAGCCCAAATCAACGCTGGGCGCTCCGGACGGATCGCCGCCCGCCATCCGCCATACGGGAACCCCCGAAGCCAGCAGCCTCGCAACGACCCCATAAGAGTCGCTGATCTTGGCGTTCAGCTCGAGGGCGGAGCCGGCGCCGACGCTGCCCCGGACGACGCCATCCGACGGCTTGGCGAATCCGTCCACCGACTCTAAACGAGCGGACGATGCGAGTGGCTCCAGAATCCGGTCGAACTGGACCCCCATCGTGAACGCCGGCGTGTATCCGGCGCTGTCGTAAGGCGCGATCGGGGGCCCGCCCGGGTACTGAAAGTCGTTCGGGTAGTCCTGCGGCTCGAACATGTCCAGCACGTGCGCGCGAAACGCCTGGTCGCAGCGAACGACGAGCGAGCCGCGCGGATACGTCTTCCCCGATACGCTGAAATCCGCCGTCGCTTGGTGGACAGCGACGCCGACCTTGACCAGCATGTTCGCGAACTTGATCGCCGTGGGAAAGTCGGCCTGGTCCGACGGGATCACGTAGGCCTTCGCGTCCCGAAGATCCGGCGCCTTCAGCGCCGAGAACGCCCCGCGCCCGTTGGACTCGATGCGGCTCGGATAGAAGGTCCAGGTGTCCTTGCGGCCCTTTTCGATGGCGTTCCTCGCCATCTTCCATGCGTTGATCAGCAGGGACTCTCGGTGCCGAGATGCGTAGTCCAGGATCGCGTAGTTCGCGGTTACCTCGTACTCGATCGAGCGGCGGAAGTTCCATTCCTGCGGCTCGACGGGGAACGGGATGTCCGTAGACGGAACCAGTTTGTTCGGCAGGTACGCCACTCGGTTCGGGTTCGGGCTGCCGAATGTCTCCGTAAGGATGCCCACGATGTTGTGGAAGTACGCCGTCGTGCGGAGCCCGCCGTTCCACCACGTCTGGTAGCTCGCGGCGTTGCGCATGACCGCGCCGGGCTTGCCCTCGGAGGCGAAGCGCGTGTGCATCGCCATCCCGACCATCGCCGTTTGAACCTCTACCAGCGGGTCCACGTGGTAGTTGAACGGCCCCCGGAAGGGCGGCGCGAAGATGATCGTCCCCGCCGGCGCGCTCTGGTGGTGGTTGTAGAGTATCTGGGGAAACCACTCGCGATAGAGGACCCGGTTCATGTTGGTGGTCTCCGCCATGTTGCTCGCGTAAAAGTCGCGGTTGTTGTCGTGCCCGATGTACTTCTGATAGAGCCTGGGCACGCCCCCGATCGATCGCTCTTCCGGCTTCGAACGGCGCATGTACCAGTCGCTCACCAAATCCATGCCGTCGGGGTTGGCGTGCACGAGGAGCGTGATCACATCTCTCCGAATCCGCTGCGTTTCGGCGTCTTCGCCCGAGACGAGCCTCCAAGTCGTCTCGATGAGCTGCTGCGCGCCGAGGACCTCCGTTGCGTGCAGGCCGCCGTCGATCCACACGACCGCCTTTCCTTGGTCAGCAAGCTTCCCCGCTTCCCCCGCGGACTGCGGCTCTCCCAGGGCGAGCTTCCTGACGATGGATCGAAAGTGGTCTGCCCGTCGAAGATTCTCCGGAGAGGATACGATCGCCATCAGCTGCTCGCGGCCCTCCTCAGTTCTGCCGATGGAAACCACGGTGACTCTGTCCGACTCCGAATCCAACTTCCGCCAATACTCGGCAAGCTGCCTGTAGTTGGCGAGCCGGTAGTCGTCCCCGATCTCGAAGCCGAAGAATTCCCTTGGGGAGGTGAAGCCCCCACCCGGCGCGCTGCGCTTACCGACCTCCCCCTCGAGGGGAGAGGCAAATCCCCCACCCGGTGCGCTGCGCTTACCGACCTCCCCCTCGAGGGGAGAGGCAAATCCCCCACCCGGTGCGCTGCGCTTGCCGACCTCCCTCTCGAGGGGGGAGGCAAATCCCCCACCCGGCGCGCTGCGCGTGCCGACCTCCCCCTCGAGGGGGGAGGCAAATCCCCCACCCGGTGCGCTGCGCTTGCCGACCTCCCCCTCGAGGGGGGAGGTGAAGTGGGACGGGCCGATTAAGAGCAAGAAGAACGTCGCGAGCGCGGTCATAAGCTACGAATTCGCCACGAGCAGAGCAAACCCCTGCCCGAACTTCGGGTATCGCAGTCGAGTTCGATACGTCAGAATCCGAAACGGGAGAGCCGCCTTGAACAAAGCTCGTGTGGTTCGGGCGAACGGAACGCTCGCTTGGGCGTCGCTTCTGGCCGCCGCTTCCCTCCTGCTGTTGTCCTGTTCGCGGGGACCGATCGAAGACGCAAATCCGGCCGTTCCAAGAACGAAATCATCGACGGATGCGTTCGTCGGCTTATCGAGCGGCAGCCTGGATCAAAAGCCGAAGGAGCCGCCGAACCCCGCGCGAGAGTTTGCCGAAGCGGTCCTCACCCGCCGATCCCTTCTCGACCTCGCGAACTCGGGGCGTTTCCGCGGAGCGTCGAATACCGTCCGACGGTCGCTGATTCGACGCTGGTGCGCGCGACACGAGCCCGCGCGGTTTCGGTCCCTGTCCGCAGAGGAACGTGGGGAGTCGCTGCGCCTCTTGGCGAGGTGGCTGGACGATATGCTAGCCGAGAAGGACTTTCGCTTCAAATGACCCACGCTTTCCGGGCTATGCAACCTCTTCGTAAGTCTCGAACGGGTCGGGCATCTCTACGTACGTATTTCGGTCCATAGCGACCCCGTTCCAGTCGAACATATAGAACCTCGGGCCCTTTCTCCGCAGCACCTCGCGAACCATCATCCCCCTGCCTTTGGCGCGTGTGTCGGGTGGCGGCTCGGTGGTCGCGTCCACGATCTCGACGTCGCTCACGATGCGCCGAACCTCTCCCATCTCCTCCAACGCATGGTAGAGGCTCGCGGACGGGTCGATGTTGTGGTACTCGAGGTCTATGGAATGGAGAGCGTCCGAGGACCAGTCCAGGCCTTCTGCGGCCATATACCTCTCGACGATTTGCCGTTTCGCAACCCAGTCGATCCGGTCTCCAAGGCTCATCGGATCTCGCTCCAAGCCGTCCAACGTGGACTCCCACTCCCGCAGAATCCAATCGTTGTCTTCGCTGCGGCCCTTGTAGCGCTGGGCCGCCTTCAAGTACTCCCTCTGCAGGTCCACAGCCGAAATCGTGCCTCCGTCCTCCAGCGCCACGATCCACTTGTAGGTCTGGTCCCTGCTGACCTCACGCAGAGCGGCCAGTGGCTGCGCGAGGCGGATGTCCGGGGCGCACCTGTCCTCGATCAGGCTCAGCACGAGCGCGGTCGTGCCCATCTTGAGCGCGTAGGCGTACTCGTTCTGGTTCGACTCCCCGAACAGGAGGTGCAGCCTCGTCATCCCGTCGTGGCTGTAAAAGTGCTCCCACTTGGGATTGATGAGCGCCCGGTTGAAGCGGACCCGGCTCGCGATGGTCTTGAGAATGTGATCCGCTCGCTGGCTCAGCTGGAACGGCACGGAATCGTCCGCGATCACGCCGTACACCTGGCTGACCCAGATGTAGTCGATCGGGTTCTCCATGACCTCCTGATAGCTCGGCCGAAGCCCGCCCGTCAGGATGTGTCCCCCGACCCTGCCGACTCCCGCGAAAACCTGCCGAGTCACGAGAAACGGATAAAAGGCCTGCACGGAATCGCTCAGCAGGTCGCTGTCCGCGCGGACCAAGTAGTTCTCGTGGCATCCGAATGTGTGGCCTCCGAAGTGGTCCACGGAATTGTTGTAAACGCTCACCTGGCCTTCGAGGCCGAGCTCCTTGACAGCACGCACGATGAGGCGTTGGCCCGCGCGGTCGTTTGCGACGAGGTCCTTCAAGGACCGGCACTCCGCGGTCGCGAACTCCAGGTGAGACCCCACGGCGTCGATGTACATCCTTCCGCCGTTTAGTAGAAACCCTCCGCATTGCGCGGGCTCGAACACGTCGTCCCGCGAGTGCAGGTCGATAGCGCCCAGCTTAAGATCGAAGAAAACCGTGTCCTTAATGCCCTCGACGACCTCTTCTTGAGTCCCAAGAGATTCGTCCGAAAGGCAGCCGAATTCGGTTTCGACCCCGAATATGCGCTCCATGGCCCTGCCCGCCATCGTGCTTATTCTACGGTAGTCGAGGCACGGACGCTTCTCGCATCGCCCACTCAAATGTGTGCGAAACGCATTCTTCACCGTACAGCCACCTGCGCTCGGTGCCGAGAATGGTGGTAATCGCGACCTTAGGCCGCGAACTCGCGCGTTCGCGATTGACGCCATGGTTCAGTACCGCAGAATCGGTGAGCTCCTGCTTGAGAAGGGTTACATCACCCCGCGCCAGCTCAACGCCGCGCTCAAAGGCCAGCTTCGCAGCGGGCTGCGCTTCGGACAGGTCCTTGCCGCGAGCGGCGCGGTAACGGAAGAACAGATCACGCAGTGCCTCTCGGAACAGTACGACTATCCGATGGTGGCGCCCGACGAGCTCGTGCCGCAGGCGGAGGCATTAGAGTTGATTGACAAGGGCTTCGCTCTGTCGCACCTCGTGCTGCCTTGGCGGGTGAATGGGGAAACGCTCGAATGCGTCATCTCCGACCCGGTCGATATCGCGGTAACGGACACGCTCGTGCGGAGCCTGCGACTGAGGCTGCGGTTCAGCCTTGCGCCTCCGACCCAGCTCTATTCGGCGATCGCAATGGCCTACGGCGTGCATCTCGCCGTAAGCACGGACGTGCCCTTGCCTGCGGGCGGCAACGAAAGTCCGAAGCGGGCACATGCTCGAAAGAGAGGCGTGAAGCCTCAAAAGGATCGAGAAAAGATCCTGGAAGCATTTGCATCCTTGCCGGCGCCACCTGCGCGAAAGAACCTATGGAATCAAGTCCTCTCCCAGTAGCCAATCAAGTCCCTATCTCTGAACGGTCGGTCAAGAAATGAGAACTTACGCGGTCGCAAGCGGCAAGGGCGGAGTCGGCAAGACTTCCCTGGCCGCGAATCTCGGCGCGGCGATGGCGCAACGCGGCCGTCGCGTGCTGCTGTTCGACGCGGACCTGTCGCTTGCCAACCTGGACGTCGTGCTGGGCGTCAAGCCCAAACATACGCTGCAGCACGTCTTGGCGGGGACGAATGCGCTCGAAGAGGCAGTAACCCCGGTCTTTGGTGGCTTAGACATGATCGCGGGAGGCTCCGCCGTGAGCGCGCTGATGCGTTCCGGAAAAAAGCGAATTGGCAGGTTTCTCACGCAGCTTGCCGAACTGGAGAGCCGATACGACGCGCTGATCTTCGACACGTCCGCGGGCGTGGATTCCAAGGTTTTGACCTTTTGTCGGATCGCGGACGAGATCCTGCTCGTCACGTGTCCGGACCCGACCGCGGCGCTGGATGCGTATGCATTGACTAAGGTCGTGACTCGAAACCGGCCAGACGCCAGAATCCGCCTCATCGTGAACATGGTCGAAGGGGAAAACGAGGCTAAGGCAGTTCACGAAAAGCTCCGTGACGTCGCGCGCCGATTCCTCGACAGAGAGTTGGATTACGCGGGCTTCGTGCGAGACGATCCCGGCGCGGCAGAGTGCATCCGCAGGAGGTCGCCGTTCGTTTACGCGCACCCCAAACTCGCGGCATCGAAGGACGTCGTCGAAATCGCGAAGTCGCTGATTCAGTCCGCGGCCCAGGGCGGAACTTCCAGATTCGTCGAGCTTACGGGAGAGTTCGCCGAGCTCCCATTGGCTGCGTAGTCGTACTGCGTCGAAGGCGCGAATCCCGTGGGTATCCTGGGGTCCCGCTGCCGGCTTGTCCGGGCGAAGGGGATCGCCATGGAAGCCTTCCTTCAGTGCGCCGGCTGCAAGAAGATCCTCTTCGCGCTCGAGTTCGAGCAGAGCTTTCGCGTGTGCCCGCACTGCGGCCACCACCACCGGCTGACCGCAGCGCAGCGCGTCGAGATAACCTTCGATCCCGGCTCGTTCGACGAACGCGATACAGGCCTTTCCTCCTCGAACCCGTTGCGATTCCCCGAGTACCAAGAAAAGCTCGAATCCGCGGTGGAGCGAACCGGGCTTGGAGACAGCGTCGTATCCGGTTTTGCAACGCTCGACGGCGTGCCGGTAAGCACCGCAGTCGCCGACTTCGCCTTTATGGGCGGCTCCATGGGATCCGTTACCGGCGAGAAAATCGCTCGCACGTTCGAGCGCGCCGTAGAGATCAATTGCCCGGTGATCGTATTCTGCGCGTCGGGAGGCGCGCGCATGCAGGAAGGGCTGCTCTCGCTGATGCAAATGGCGAAGACGACCGCGCTGGTCGAGCGGACGCGCAGCATGAGGCTCCCCTACATCGCCGTCTTCACCGATCCGACCATGGCGGGAGTGCTCGCCAGCTTCGCAAGCGTCGCGGACGTGATACTCGCAGAGCCGAAGGCGCTCGTGGGGTTCGCGGGAGCGCGCGTGAGCAAGCAGGCGCAGGTCGCTCGCGTTCCCGACGACTTTCAGACCGCCGAGTTTTGCCGAAGGTCCGGCATGGTGGACCGAATCGTTCCCAGGCGCGAGCTTAGGCCGACGCTCGCCTCGCTCGTCAAGATGCTTTCCGGAGGGCGCGATGGCGGCTAAGAGCTGGAAGGAGTGGGAAAAGCCCCTTCTCGACCTCGAAGACGGCATCGCCAAGCTGCGCGAACAGGTGGCCCGGATGGGCAAAGGGGAGCGGCCAGACCTGGAGCGCCAGATCGTGGAGTACGAAAAGACCCGGGATAACTACCTCGAGGTCATGTATTCGCGGCTCGGCCCCTGGGAAAAGGTGCTGGTCGCGCGCGCCGAGCGCCGTCCATACACGCTCGACTACGTAGGACAGATCTTTCGGGGGTTCCTCGAGCTGGAAGGCGACCGGCGAGGAAACGCCGACCCGGCGATCGTTGGCGGGCCGGCGATGCTGGACGACTCCCCCGTGATGGTGCTCGGACATCAGAAGGGCCGCACGGTCCAGGAACGAGCGTTCCGGAACTTCGGAATGGCGAAGCCCGAAGGCTATCGAAAAGCCGTGCGGCTGATGGACCTCGCCGAGCGGTTTCGGCTACCGGTGATCACGTTTGTGGACACGCCCGCCGCCGATCCGGGTGTGGAAAGCGAGTCTCGCGGGATATCGGAAGCGATCGCGGCCTCCATGCTAAAGATGTTCGAGCTCACGGTGCCCGTGATTTCCGTGGTGATCGGCGAGGGCGGAAGCGGTGGCGCCATCGGCATTGCGTGCGCGAACCGGGTGCTGATGCAGGAGCACTCGATCTACAGCGTCATTCCGCCCGAGGGCTGCGCCGCGATCCTCTGGCGAAAGCCGGAGATGGGCCCTCAGGCGGCGGCGGCCCTCCGACTCACCGCCCAAAACGCGCTCGAATTCGGAGTCGTGGACGAGGTGCTGCCAGAGCCCAAGGGCGGTGCGCATCGCGAGCCCGGCGAGGCGGCGGAGACTGTCAAAAATGCGATCGTCAGGCACCTTTCTGAGCTGCGGAACAAGAAGCCCGAGGAGCTCAAGTCGGATCGGCACGAGAAGTTTCGAAAGATGGGCGTCTTCGCAGAGGGCGCCGCGCAGGTTGCTCAAGAATTGGAGACTTAAGGAACGCGAACCTCTGGTTGGCTTGCGCTGCGGACTTTCAGTCCGCGGCATCTCCTTCGGCGGTCGTTGCAAGCGCTTCGCGGCACGCTGCGCGGTGCCGCCCCAGGGCCAGCCATACCAGGCACGCGCAGATCGCTCCGACCGCCGCAGCTCCAACGACGTCCGTCGGCCAATGCACACCCCTGTAGACCCTGCTGATGCCGACCAGGGAAGCCCAAATCAGAGCCGCCCATCCCCAAGCCGCGCCCCTCGTTCCTCTCGTGAGCAGCCACACGGCGAACGCGATCCCGAAAGCGGTTGCCGTATGGCCGCTGGGAAAGCTGCCCCGAAAGAACGTCTCCTGCGGCTCGCTGATCGCCAGAAGGCTCGGGCGGTCCCGGCGGATTAGGTTCTTAAGGAGCGCCGTGTTCACCAGCGCCGAGACCAACAGAGTAAGCGTTACATGCCAGAACGCGGCGCGGACTCTGTCCGACGATCCCGAGAGCCAACTGCCCGCGGCCCATATTGCGATCAGCGACGCCTGCACCCATCCGAGCCCCGTGCTGGATACGACCCAGAACACCGGGTCCAGCCAGTCGCGTTGCCAGCCGAGATGGATCGTTCGAAAGAGCCCTTGGTCGAGCTCCCAAAGCCACTGCACCGCCACAGTCTACTGACCCGCTAAGGACTCCGGCGGACTCCGCAGCCCGAGAGACTACGCCTTCGCCTTTTTGCCCAGCCACCAGAACAGCAGCACGGGAGGAATCCAAACGGGCGCGAATACGAAGAGGAAGATCACGGCCTGACCCAAGAATCGCCCCACGGCCGCAAGGCCGTTCACGGCGGTCGCCCATGCGTCCTCGGACCAGCCCTTGGACTCTTCGGGCTTGCCGATCGCCACTCGCTGCTCGAACCGCACGCTGATCGTCGAAAGCGACGAGAGGTCCTTCATCGAAATCCGCTGCTGCTCGTAGCTGGCGAGCTGCTGGCGCACCTGAGAAAGGCGGTCCTTGATCTCGATGATCTCGCCGATCCTGCGCGCGCCGCGAAGCATCGTCACGTAGCTGTCCTCTTCCGCCCGGAGCACTTTGATGCGGCCTTCGAGGTCCGCGTACTGCTTCGTGATGTCGTCCGCGTTGGAGTTCTCGTGGATCTTCTCGCCCATCGCCCGAAGCCGCTCCATGGCCTGCTCGAAGCGCGCTGCCGGGATTCGAAGCACCATGGCCGCCGATGGCAGCCGGCCCTCCGAACCGCCGCTCGACTGGGACTCAACGTAGCCTCCCAGCGACTTCGTCATGGCCCTCGTCTCGACGACGGCCTTCTCGACGTCCTCGACGCGACGAGCCACGTCCGCGTTCTGGATGACCATCCTGCCCTTCTCCAATGCCGCAGGAGGCAATGCGGACCGATCCGTCTGCGCGCGAACGTCCGACGGCTTGCCCTTGGTTTCGGCCCTCCCGCCGCGCGCGGGCACGTTCCCAGACGCGGCGGGCGGCTCGGAAGTCGAGGGCGTGCGGAACGCCGGTCTCTGCCGCTCGCCTCCGGCGACGCCTTCCTCGAATGGAAGGGTAGCCGTGGGCTCGGCGCCCGCAAATCCGCCGGTCGTGCCTCCGGTGGTTCCTGCCGTGGTCTGCTTGCCCGCCGTGAAACCCGCATCCTCGGCTTCGGATCCTCCCGTCCTGGCGAGCTGTTCCCTAATCTGCGCCTGCTTCAGCTCCGATAGGTAAGCGGTCTTCTTCGCACTGTCCTTCGATTGGGCGAAAACAGGGAATAGAATCGCAAAGAGAATCACCGCCGCACCTCCCGCGATCGCTAGGCGCCCGAACGTTCCGTACGGGTGCCACCACGGCCAAGCGCGCGCCTTCACCGCCTCGATCGTCTTCGCCCTGCCCGCGACCTCCGGCTCCGCGGCAAGCCGCTTGATCTCGAAACCCAGAACTTTCATGAACTCGACCTCCTGGCGAAGAGCCGGGTCGGCGTCCACGGCGGCCTGGACTTCCGCCGTTCGCTCGGGGGAAAGCTCCCCGTCCACGAAGGCCTTCAGATCGTCCCTTATGCTCATGCGGTCACCTCATCCGGTCCGAGCAGCGCGCGGCGAAGGTTGAGAAACGCGTGGTGCAGGCGGCTCTTGACCGTGCCCTCCGGCACGCCCAGCACCTCCGCGGCCTCCTGATAGGTAAGCCCCTCCACCTCGTGGAGAAGCACGACCTCCCTGTGGTCCGGGCTCAGGGTCTCCAGCGCCTCCCGGAGTAACTGGCGGTCGATGATCGTGCGTTCGTGATCCGTGACTCCTGATTCGTGATGCTCGGGGCAAGGGTTTCCGCCCGACGAGTCGACTTCTCCAGTCACGAATCGCCAATCGCCGATCGCCTCCATCTTCCTTTTCCGCGCGATGTTCCGGCAGTGGTTGTGCGCGATCCCGAAGAGCCAGGTTGCCAGGCTCGAGTTTCCTTGAAAGGACCTCAGCCGCTTCTGCGCCGTTAGAAACGTCTCTTGGGCGGCGTCCTGGGCCGGCTCGGGACCGATCCGGCGCGCGCAGAAGCGATAGACGGCGTCGTAGTGGTCGTCCACCAGCTTCGCCATCGCCTCGCGGTCGCCTGATCGGGCTCTTACGAGATCGACATCCATTCCCGGGCTCTTGCGGATGTTAGTGTCACGAATCGGCGGCGCCGTTCAATCGGTCCCACATCATCTTCAACAGCACGGCCTGGCCGCCGTGATAGGACTCGTGCTGGACCACGTGCGCGAGGATCCATCGCACGGTTACCTCGATGTCCCACTTGGACCGGGTTCGACGGGACTCCACTTCGTTTAGGGTCTTCAGCGTCTCGAGTGTTCGGGCGCGTATCCGATCGTGGATCGCGTAGAGCCCTGCGACAGGTTGGGGCTTCAGGTCCGGCCACTGCCCCTTGTACTGCTGAATCTCCTTGGAACGGAGCTCCTTCCACTCCGCCTCGGAAATCTCTTTGCCGGCGGTTGTCACCTCGATCCACCACACTTCGACTTCCGCGATGTGGAGAATCTCGGCGCCGATGCTGTGTCCTCCGGGGTGAGGCTGCCAGGCGACGGCCTCGTCGGGCACTTCCCCGATCTCCTCGCGCCACTCGCGGGTTCCGTCCTCAAGCATCGCTGCCATGAGCCCGATCTGGGGGTGCATCCCCTCCATCGGCGCGACGTCGAGGAGCTTCTTCTTTGGCATGCTCGGCATTTTGGACTGTCTTTGGACTGCGGCGCGCAAGCGCCGCTATCCAGGGGCTTACCGCTTTCAAAAGCGGCGCTTGCGCCGCACTCCACATAAGAAAAGCGGCGCTCACGCGCCGCACTCCATAAAGTCCAAACTAATCCGGCATGAAATCCCAGACCGAGTACCTGTGGTTCGACACCTCCAAGCGCGAGGAGTTCGTCTGCATTACGCAAGAGGTTTCGCGAATCGTCGCGCAGTCCGGCATTCACGAAGGCTTCGTTCTCGTCGGCGCGATGCACATCACCGCCGCGGTCTATGTGAACGACCTGGAGCACGGCCTCATCGAGGACATCAAAGAGTGGCTACGCGGGCTAGCGCCGGACAAGGACTACCGCCACCACCGGACGGGCGAAGACAACGGCGCAGCGCACCTGAAGAACCTGATCCTGCACCACCAAGTCATCCTGCCGATCACGGGAGGCAAGCTCGACCTCGGCCCCTGGCAGCAGGTCTTTTACGCCGAGTTCGACGGGCGGCGTCGAAAGCGAGTCGTGGTGAAGGCGATTGGAGACTGACCTCAACCCAAATCCCGAATCTCGTCCAGGCTTGAGACCACTTCGTCCGCCTCCGCCAGCCGGCCGTGCTCTTCGCGGTCCACTCCCGTAACCCGGCAGCCCGCAGCTCTCGCCGAGCGCACGCCGTTCACAGAGTCTTCGACCGCCAGGCAGTCCGACGGACGTCTGCCAAGCCGCGAGGCGGCCACCAGAAACGGCTCCGGATCGGGCTTTCCGTTCTCGATGTCGCCCTGGTCCACGACTACCGAAAACGAGTCTCTTAGAATCGGGTGCCGTGCAAACACGGCCTCCACGTACCAAGGCATCGCGGAGGTCACGATGGCAGCCGTGCGACTTTTCAGCCGCATGACGAATCTCTCCGCATCCGGAAAGAGTCCCACTTCGCGCTCGATGTAGCCTCGAAAAACCGGCATCTGCGCCTCCATGAACTCGTCCGGCTCGATCAGAATCCCAAACCTCTCTTCGATCCTCTCGAGCATGTACGGCAGCGTGGTACCCGTGAACGGAAGAAGGTCCTCTTCGGAGAGGCGGACTCCCCATCTCGCGAACGTCTCGATCTCCGAGCGCTTGTGCCATGGCTCGGAGTCGATCAGAGTGCCGTCGAGGTCTATTAGCAACGCCAAGGTTCCGCATGAGTATGGAGCACGCAGGAGTCCCACGAAGGCGAAAGCGCGAAGCTTGAAGGCCCCTGCAAGTACCGTCCAAAGACCCATGCATGTATCGCCGTCAGATGTAACCTAGCCCCAAGTACCGGTTCTTGGAGGAATTACCATGCGCTGCCTTTCCCTTGCCGCTTTCCTGTCTCTCGCAATTCCATCGCTCGCGATCTCGACACCGGAACAGAACGGACTGCTCGGCACGGCGGCCTATCCCAAAATCGTCCGAGAGGCCGAACAGGCCCGCACTGCTCGCGACTTCGCCAAGGCCGCCCAACTCTTCGAGGAGGCGGTGAAGCTGAACCCGGTGGAGGGCTCGGCGTGGGCCCGCCTCGGCAGAACCTATTACGACCTAAAGCAGTACTCGAAGGCCATTGCCCCCTACGCGAAGGCCATCGAGCTGGGATCGGGATTTCGCTGGGCGCACGCTTACGACATCGCCTGCTGCTACGCCCTCGACGGCAAGAAGGCCGAAGCGTTCGAGTGGCTCGACGAATCCATGAAGATGGGTTGGCGCGACCTGCAGCACATGCGCACCGACGAGGACCTGGTGACGCTTCGAGAGGACCCAAGGTTCGTGGAGATGGCCGCCACGAAAGACGTATCGAAGATGTCGCGCGACGAGGCATGGCGATACGACCTCTGGCTGCTGGACCGCGAGATCCGGCGCAAGCACTTCAACCCATACCGCTACCACTCGAAGCAACAATTCGACGCGTACGTCGCCAAGCTCCGCGCGGACATCCCCAAGCTGGCGGACGGCCAGGTCATGGCCGCCTTTATGAGGCTCTGCGCGATGTGCGCGGACGGCCACACCGGCGCAAGACCGCAAGATACGGCGATCAAGGCCGCACCGATACAGATGTTCTGGTTCCGTGAGGGAATCTTCGTGACCGCCGCTTCGCCTGCCCACGCGGACCTTGCCGGAGCGAAGGTGCTCAAGGTCGAGGGAAGGCTCGTCGAGGACATCGCATCGCAGCTGAGGGCTCTGATCAGCCGCGACAACGAGATGGGCACCAAGTCGCTCGCGCCTCTGCTGATGACGGTTCCGGCGCTTCTGCATGCCATGGGCATCGCCCAAAGCCCGGACAAGCTGACTTTCGCCGTCCTCGACTCCGCCGGTAAGAGCAGAGAAGTGACGATCGAAGGAGGCGACGCCCGCCCCACGAAGGAGTGGGCCACAGCGAGGAAGGACGCCAAGAGCCCCGAGCCACTCACGCTGAAGGACCGCGACAAGCCGTACTGGTTCGAGTACCTGCCCGAGCGGAAGCTCGTGTGGTTCCAGTACAACTCGGTCCGCAACGACCCTCAGGAGAGCACCGCCAAGTTCGCCGAGCGCCTGGAGAAGTTCGTTGCGGAGAACGACGTGCAGCGCGTGGTCGTGGACGTGCGCTGGAACGGCGGCGGAAATAGCTTCCTGAACATGCCGATCCTGCACGCCATCGTGCGCATGACCAAGGTGAACCAGCCCGGGCGGCTCTTCGTAATCACGGGGCGAAATACGTTCTCCGCATGCATGAACTTCGCGACCGACCTCGACATGCACACGCACGCGATGTTCGTGGGCGAGCCGACGGGAAGCAGCCCGAACTTCATCGGCGAGACCGTGCGCATGACGCTTCCCCACTCGAAGATGCTCGTCAGCATCAGCGACCTCTATTGGGGCCGCGGCTGGCCGATGGACTATCGGACGTGGATCGCGCCGAGCCTCTACGCGCCCCCAGTGTTCGAGCTGTACAAAGCGAACCGCGACCCGGCGATGGAGGCGATCCTGTCCTACCTCGACGAGAATCCTTGACGGAGGATGGACGCTGTCGGCACAAGCGCCCCACCCGTCCTACTCGCCCCACCCGATCTGCCCGTCCCACACGGTCCCTCGCGCCATAATCCCCCATGCCCCGGCTCGTAGCCGTGCTTCCCGGAGACGGAATCGGCCCCGAAGTCACGGCCGAGGCCGTTAAAGCCCTTCAAGCCGCCGGCGCAGACCTCGAGTACCAAGAGGCGCTCGTCGGCGGTGCGGCGTACGACGCAACCGGCAGCCCGCTCCCCAAGGAGACCCTCGACCTCTGCAGAAGCGCGGACGCCGTGCTGCTCGGCGCGGTCGGAGGCCCGAAGTGGGACTCCGTCGAGCCGTCCAGCCTGCGGCCGGAGATCGGCGGGCTGCTGGCGCTTCGAAAGGAGCTGGGCTTGTACGCGAATATCCGGCCCGCAAAGACGTTCCGCGCGCTCCTGGAGGCCAGCCCGCTGAAGGGCGAGCGCGGGCTCATCGACCTCGTGGTCGTGCGCGAGCTCTCGAGCGGGCTCTATTTCGGGACTCCCCGGGAACGGCGAGACGGGGGCGCGACCGCCGTGGACACCTGCATCTACACGCGGGCCGAGGTAGAGCGCATCGCCCTTTGCGCCGTGGACGTGGCCCGCAAGCGCCGCAAGCGGATCGTCAGCGTGGACAAGGCGAACGTGCTCGAAACCAGCCGCCTCTGGCGCGAGGTCGTTTCCGAGATCGCCGCAAAGAACCCGGACGTCGCTGTCGAACACATGCTCGTCGACAACTGCGCGATGCAGATCGTTAGGGACCCTAGCCAATTCGACGTTATCCTGACGGAGAACATGTTCGGCGACATCCTCTCCGACGAGGCCTCGATGATCACGGGCTCCCTCGGGCTTCTCCCAAGCGCTTCCCTCGCAGCAGCCCTATCCACCTCCCCCCTCGAGGGGGAGGTCGGTGAGCGGAGCGAACCGAGTGGGGGGCCAACCTCCTCCCACGAGGGGGAGGTCGGTGAGCGAGGCGAACCGAGCGGAAGACCAACCTCCCCCCGCGAGGGGGAGGTCGGTGAGCGGAGCGAACCGAGCGGGGGACCAACCTCCCCCCACGAGGGGGAGGTCGGTGAGCGGAGCGAACCGGGTGGGGGGCCGCGCGGCCTCTACGAGCCCGTCCACGGCTCGGCCCCCGATATCGCGGGCCAAGGAAAGGCGAACCCGATCGCCGCGATCCTCAGCGCGGCGCTCATGATGCGTTACAGCTTCGGGGATGAAGAGACGGCGCGACGCATTGAATCAGCCGTAGAAACGACACTAGAAAAAGGACTGCGAACGGCGGATATCCACCGCTCGACGACAAGGCTGGTTGCGACCACACAAATTGGAGATTCCATTGCCGCCAGTTTGCGCTGAACCGGACCTGGTAACAGATGGCTTTGCTTGGGTTCGAGCCGCATTCGACCGAGCGGAGGTTCTTCGGATGATCGCCGACTCGGATCGGCTGGCCGGGACAGAGCTCAAGGGCGGCTATCGCAATCTGCTCGAGTCGGACTCGATGCGTCATTGGGCGCGGGTGGCCAGACTGCGGTGCCACATAGACCGACACTTTGGCGCAGAATCGTATGCAGTTCGAGGAATCCTCTTCGACAAGCAACCGGGAGCAAATTGGAATCTCGGCTTCCATCAAGATCGAAAGATCGCCGTTCGAGAACGAATCGAGACTAGCGGCTATTCGGCGTGGTCCGTAAAGGAAGGTGTCGTTCACGTAGAGCCGCCGGCCGCGGTCCTGGAACGGATGCTCGCCGTGCGGATCCATCTCGACGACTGCCCGATCGAGAATGGGCCACTGCTAGTCTTACCGGGCACGCACACTCGCGGGAAACTCAACCGGTACGACGTGCGGCACGTACGAAGCGAGGTCGAACCGGTTGCTTGCGTTGCGCGGTCTGGCGGTGCGTTGACAATAAGGCCGCTGTTGGTGCATGCCTCTTCTCGGGCGGCAGTGCCGACCCATCGCCGCGTGCTTCACTTCGAATTCGCGGCGGAGGAACCGGAAGGCGATCCGCGATGGCATTTTCGGGTTTGAGCGTTCAGTTGCTGACAGAATGACCCCGTGATCACCGTCATCGGAGGCGGATTCGCCGGCGTCGAAGCCGCATGGTCCGCAGCGCGGCTCGGCGTCCCGGTTCGGCTCGTCGAGATGCGCCCGCGGACCATGACCCCCGCGCACAAGACCGGGCTTCTCGCAGAGTTGGTCTGCTCGAACTCGTTCAAGTCCGCGCTTCCCACGAGCCCGGCCGGACAGCTCAAGGCGGAGATGACGGCCCTGGGCTCGCTAGTTCTCGAAGTCGCCCAGCGCCACTCGGTTCCCGGCGGAGAGGCGCTCTGTGTGGACCGGGACCGCTTCGCGAACGAGATCACAGATCGGGTGGAGAGCCATCGGGGCATCGAGCTCCTTCGGGAGGAGGCGGACCCAGATTCCGTCGAGAGGATGCTGGAGGAAGGCCCGGTCGTCCTAGCGACAGGGCCGCTGACCAGTCCCGCGCTCTCCGAGTGGCTGGCCCGCAAGACGGGCCGCAGGCATCTGTACTTTTACGACGCGGTAAGCCCCACCGTGGAGGCTGCGTCCCTCGACACGGACGTGGTGTTTGCTGCGAGCCGCTACGGCAAGGGAGGAGGAGACGACTACCTGAACTGCCCGTTCGACAGGGAGTCCTATCTGGCGTTCGTCCGCGAGCTCGTGAGGGCAGGTCGCGCGCCCATCCACGCCTTCGAAGCCGGCGGCCTCCGAACCATACCCCCACCGAGCACGCTCTCCGCCTCCCCCCTCGAAGGGGAGTCCGGTGAGGGACGCGAACCGGGTGGGGGATCAGCCTCCCCCCTCGAGGGGGAGGCCGGTGAGGGAAGCGAACCGGGTGGGGGATCAGCCTCCCCCCTCGAGGGGGAGGCCGGTGATCCCGGCCCGCCGGGGGAACCGGGTGGGGGGTCCCTAGAGGACGCATTCCTCGAGAAGGTCAAGTACTTCTCCGGCTGCACCCCAATCGAGGCGATCGCCGAAAAGGGCGAGATGTCGCTCGCCTTCGGCAACTTCAAACCAGTGGGCCTCGCCGACCCTCGCACTGGCAGGCGGCCGTTCGCCGTTCTCCAACTCCGCCCAGAGAACCGAGAACGGACTCTTTACTCTCTAGTAGGCTGCCAGACACGGCTCAAATGGGGAGAGCAGAAGAGGGTGTTCCGAATGGTGCCCGGGCTTGGGCGGGCGGAATTCGCCCGATACGGCGTAATCCATCGGAACACCTACCTGGACGCGCCCCGCGTTCTTGCTTCGGACCTTCGACTGCGCGAACAGAGCCGGCTCTACGTCGCCGGGCAACTCACCGGTGTCGAAGGCTACGTCGAAAGCGCGGCGATCGGAATCCTCGTCGGCCTGAACGCGGCGCGCTCGCTCCTGGGGCTGCCCGCGGCCGAGCCTCCGCGCGAGACCGCATACGGCAGCCTGCTCGCCCACCTGCGCGACGACACCGAGCGGGAGTTCGCCCCGATGAACATCAACTGGGGGCTCTTTCCCAAGCCCGCGGCCGAAGTCCGGGACAAGGGCGAGCGACGAGCGGCGCAACTCGACGCGGCCCGCGCAGCGCTCAGCTTATGGCTCTCCGACCTGGCCATCCCGGCGTCCGCTCGATAGCGCACTGCAGACGAATCGGTTCCGAGGGCCATAGATAGGTATATCCTTCAGAATATTCTGAAATAACATGGGAGTCACTGATGGGCGCATCTACCATTGTTGGGAAAGGCGGCTCGGCGGGAAGCGCCGAGCGCGCTTGGCGCGCGCGATGGGTCCAGCGCTGGCTGGACCTAACGTTCCTGCATGCCGCGTATGATCCGCGCGTCGTGAAGCCCCTCATTCCGCGTGGGCTCGAGCTGGACACCCATCCCGATTGCAATGGGCGCGAAAAGGCTTGGGTCGGGCTCGTGGGATTCCGAATCGCGGGAACGCGGCCTCCCTGGGGGCCGCCGCTTCCCTTGCTCAGCTCGTTCCCCGAGCTGAACGTCCGAACCTACGTTCGCAGAGACGGCTTCGACCCGGCCGTGCTCTTCTTGACTCTGGACGCTCCGAACCGATTTGCGTGCGCCATGGGGCGCATCCTCTACAAGGTGCCGTACCTACTTGCAGCAACCGAGCATGCCCGGCAAGGAGGTTTTCTGCACTCGAGCAGCGTCCGGAACGGGAGCCTGCCGGCCCGAACCGAGTTTCGCGCTGCCCTAGGTGAGGCGATCGCCGGCGAAAGAGGATCCCTCGAGGAGTTCCTGACGAACCGAAGCCGATTCTTCGCCCTTTGGCGCGGCGTGCTCCTGACGGCGAGCGTTCGGCACCCGCCCTATCGTCTGCGCGCTCTCCGCGTCGAGCGAATCGAGTCGGGCCACTTTCAGGCTCTGGGATTGCCTCCGCCAGAGTGGGCGCACGCATGCTACTGCGAAGGGGTGCGCTCGGAGTTCTCGCGGCCCGCAATCGTCGATGAAGGGGATGCAGCCCTTCATCCGGCGGAGCCTGCTTGAGAAGTCGAAGGTCGGCTAAGCCGCGTCCTCGCCCTCGACCTTGACGTTCTTTACCGGTTCCGCGCTCGAGAAGTCCCAGTTGTCGCAGTCCAGCCGCCGGCAAAAGACCATCCTCTGGATCGTGCCGTCCGCAGCCTCCACCTCCGCCATCTTCGCGAACCGGCACTCGAGGCAAAGCTCGGGCTCCAGCAGGCGAACGATTTTCAGTTGTCGGCGTGCCATCCGTGATCCCCGTCGCAGACCGTTTCGACCTCGGGTCCGATTCGATCCGTCGGCCTTCGAGAAGGGCGATCCGTCGCCCGCTCGTGCGGCTAATCAAACTCTCGGTATGGCGCGACGTTCGCAGCCACGCAACAATTGCCGGGTTTGCGTTCACGCCCAAGTGCGTCCGTCCCATTCCGTCCGAACCGAATGCGCCAGTTGCAGCAGGCGAATATAGTCTTCGTGGGGCACTTCGAACGCCCCGAGCGACTCCAGATGCGGGTTCATGATCTGGGCGTCGACCAGGGTGATCCCGATCTCACGGCACTTTTCGACCAGTGCCCAGAGCGCTACCTTGGATGCGTCGGTTTCTCGGTGGAACATCGACTCCGCGCAAAAGCAGGCCCCCAGGCAGAGACCGTATACGCCGCCCACAAGCTCGCCGTCGCGCCAGGATTCCGCGCTGTGCGCCCAGCCCTGGCGATGGATCTCGGTGTAAACGCAGATCATTTCGTCCGTGATCCAGTTGTCTCGAGGCCTAAGGCAACCCCTCATCACGCTCTCGAACGCGGAATCGAAGCGCACTTCGAATTTGCCTCTTCGGATCGACCTCGCAAGGGAGCGGGAAACTCGCACGCCCTCGATCGGAAAGAGCGCCCTTAGCCGAGGGGCGTACCAGGCGATTCCTCCCGTCTCCGGATCGCCCATCGGGAATGCGCCTGCGAGGTACGCCGCGCGCACCAGCTCCGGCGTCAGTTCCTCTGCTCGCATGGCCTATTCTCCCCTGCACTCTCACCGCTCATCCGGTCCGTGCAATACTTCGCCAATGCCTACCGATCCCGTCAAAGCCGCGCTCGACGCCACCACATACCAGCTGACTCAATGCGTAAAGGGCATGCCCGAAAGCGCGATGGACGCCCGTGCCACTCCGGACGGAATGACCCCGCGCGACATGCTCGAGCACCTTTGCGAGTGCTACGAGGCATACATGGCGATTTGCGACGGCAAACAGTGGAACTGGGGATCGTACAAAGCGCCCGATCGCGCCACCGCGCCTCTCGTCGAGACCTGGAAGGCGACTCGGCAAAAGGCTGTGTCTCGTTGTTTGGGCTCGGACGACGCTCAGGCCCGCGAGAACGCGATGCACTACATCGCCCTTCACGACGCCTACCACGTTGGGCAGTTGTGCCTCATTCGCCTCGCCGCACAGCCCGAATGGGACGCCCACTCCATTTACCGCGAGTAGCCCGGATTTCTTAAAGCTCGATAGCCGATGATCCTGCCGATCTATCGGCTAGTCCGGCTTCCACCATTCCATGATGAAGAAGTACGGGATTCGCGTCGCGTCGATGAGGTTCGGCCGCTGCGCGATCTGCTGTACGCTCGGGCTGGGCTCGCGATAGTCGAGGAGCTCCATGCCCGAATCCAGGAACACGCGGAAGAGCCGGTCCAGCGGCCGATGGAACTGCAGCACGCGCACGCCGTGTGCGTCGATCCAGCCGCCTCGCTCGCGAAAGTAGGGGTGCAAATAGAACTGCCTGTCGCCTTGGGGATTGCTCCTATATCCCGCCACCGCCGTCGCGATTGAGCTCATGTTCGAGAGCACGACTCGCCCGGCAGGCTTGCACACCCGGCACAGCTCTCGCAGCATGGAAGGGTAGTCCGGCACATGGCACAGCACCACGTAGCTGACGACGAGGTCGAACGCGTCCGATCGGAATGGAATCGCCTCGCCGCGCCCTTTGGCGAACGCCTTTCCCGAACGACGCCTCTTGGCCTCAAGGGCGAATTCAGGCACGAAGTCCACTCCGAAGACCTCCGCTCCGCGCTCGGAGAGCATTCGCGCGAAACGCCCCTCCCCGCAACCCACGTCGAGCACTTTCAAGCCGTCCACCTTTCCGCACGCCTCGAGCATCGGGCCGTCCAGGAGGTGTGTGCGGTTCTCGTCCCCTTCGTCTACGAACCGCACCCACTCGCGAGCGGACTGCTGCCATAGCTCGGCATTGGCAGCCGGCGCGCCCCCTTGCTCCTCGATGTTCATGGACTCGGCGAGTTTTACCCAGGAAGCAAAAGGATTCCCTTGCCGCTTGCGCGGGTACAATGCCGCCCATCTCGCACGGGAGGAGCCGCGCGGCAGGGTCCTTCGGCCGAAGTCTTCGCCGGAAGAAGGTGGCGCCGCGATCTCTCTGCATCGGTTTCCCAACAACGTGGGAAACCGCCACGAGGGGCCAAGAATCGCTCGCCCGGAGGTAAACGAAAAAACCCGGAGGATGCGTCGGCGACGTGCCGGCGCTGAACCAAGCTATGGCAGAGCTCAGCATGAAGGAGCTGCTGGAGTCTGGCGTCCACTTCGGACATCAGACCCGCCGCTGGAACCCAAAGATGAAGCGCTATATCTACGGCGCTCGCAACGGGATTTACATTATCGACCTGCACCAGACGATCAAGCTCTTCCAGGAAGCGCTCGAATACGTGAAGAAGATCGTCGAGGACGGCGGAAGCGTGCTCTTCGTCGGAACGAAGAAGCAAGCGCAGTCGGCAGTGAAGGACGCCGCTCAGAGAAGCGGACAGTTCTGGGTCAGCGAACGCTGGCTCGGCGGCATGCTGACGAACTGGAAGACAATCCAGCTCCGGGTCGGGAGGCTCAAGGAGCTCGACCGAATGGAGACCGAAGGCTATTTCGACAGGCTGCCCAAGAAGGAGATGCTTAAGCGGCTCGAAGAGCGCAACCAGCTCAATAGGTTCCTCGAAGGGATTCGCAACCTCGAGGAGCCGCCCAAGTGCATGGTCGTGATCGACGTCAACAAGGAGATGATCGCGATCCGGGAGGCGCGAAAGCTCGGAATCCCGATCGTAGCCATCGTGGACACGAACTGCGACCCGGACCTGGTGGACCACGTGATCCCCGGAAACGACGACGCCATCCGCGCAATCCGCCTCGTAACAGGCAAGATCGCGGAAGCGATCGTGGAAACGCGCCCGGTCTCCGAGGCGATCACTGAGGGCACGGTGGGCGAAGAGGGCGAGCCGCTCGACGAGGGCAAGCCGATCGAGTTTGGCGCTGTCGAGCAGGAGCTGCTCCGCGCATTCGCGGGTGAAGCGGACACGGCAGGGCCATCGGCTTCCCCTGCGGCGCAGGAAGCCCCTTCGGACGAAGCCACTGCGGCCGCCGAGCCACGGACGGACGAGTCGCCGACCGCCGAGACGGAGCAATCCGGCGAAGCCGGCCAAACCGATCCGCCCGTTGAAACGGAAGACTCCGACGACTTCGAGGACCTCGAGGAGAAAGCCTGAGATGCCCGTTACCGCAGCAGACGTGAAACGCCTCCGCGACGAGACAGACGCGCCCATGATGGAGTGCAAGAACGCGCTTGAAGAGGCGAACGGAGACTTCGAGAAGGCAAAGCAGATCCTCCGCGAGAAGGGCAAGGCAGCAGCCGCCAAGCGCGCCGGACGGGCCACCAGCGAAGGGGCGGTCGCGTTCGCACTGTCGCCGGACGCAAAGACCGTCGGCGGAGTCGTGCTCGAGTGCGAGACCGACTTCGTCGCAAAGAACCCGGACTTTATAGCCCTCGCGAGCGAGCTTGCGGAGGCTGCGCGCGACTCCGGAATCACGGATCCCGCCGATCCCTATTACAGCGCGAAGACCGACGCCGCAGTCGCAAAGATCCGAGAGAACATCCGTTTAGCCAAGGCCGTCCGCCTCCAAAGCGACTTCCCAATCGCAACTTACGTCCATCACGACCGAAAGACCGGCGTCGCCGTGCTCTCCTCGGGGGACGCCGCAGGCACGGAGCCGGTTCGCCAAATCGCTATTCACGCCGCCTGGTCCAAGCCCGAGGTTCTCGCAAAGGAGAACCTCTCTCAGGAAGCGCTCGAGGCGGAGCTCGAGACCGAGACGCGTCGCGCGATCAAGGAGGGCAAGCCTGAGGAAATCGCCAAGAAGATCGCCCAGGGAAGGGTGGACAAGGACTTTGTCAAACGCGTCGCGCTTCTCGAGCAGGGCTTTTACACGGACCAAGCCAAGACCGTCTCCCAGTTTCTGGCGGAGAACGCGAAGGGAACGACGATAACCGGTTTCGAGCTGCTGGCGGTCGGGCAAACCTAGCCCCCATTGCCCAGCGATCCGTTGTGGGCCCTTCCGCCGTTAGGGGATGGACTCGGGCATAATCGCTCAGAACGATGGAGCGACGCCCCCTCAAGCGAGTCCTCATCAAGCTCTCCGGCGAGGCGCTCGCCGGGAAAGGGGGTTTCGGGCTTGATCTGGGCGTGCTCTCCGCGATCGCGAAGGAGCTGGCGGACGTTCACCGCGCAGGCACGCAGGTCGCGGTTATCGTAGGCGGGGGAAACTTCGTCCGAGGGGAGAAGTTCGCGGGCGACACAGGGATCGACCGCACCGTCGCGGACCAGATGGGCATGCTCGCGACGATCATGAACGCGCTCGCGCTCATGTCCGCCATCGAAAAGGCCGGCGTGCCGACGCGGGTCCAGAGCGCAATCGAAGTGCACGAAGTGTGCGAGTCCGTGATCCGGCGACGCGCAATCCGCCACCTCGAAAAGGGACGGGTGCTGGTGTTCGCTGCGGGCACGGGCAACCCTTACTTCACGACCGACACCGCCGCTGTGCTGCGCGCGCTGGAGATCGAGGCGGAATGCCTTATCAAGGCCACCAAGGTGGACGGCGTGTACGATAAGGACCCCAAGAAGCACCCCGAAGCGGTGCGGTTCAAGAAGATCACCTTCGGTGAGGCGATTTCAAAAAGACTCGCCGTGATGGACCAGACCGCGTTCACCATGTGCCGCGAGAACGGTCTGCCCATCATCGTTCTGGCCTTTCACGAGCCGGGAGCCTTGCTTCGCGCGGTAAAAGGAAAGAGCGAGGGCACGCTCGTCGGAGGAGACGAATGACAGTAGAGGAGATTCTCAAGGACGCCGAACATCGAATGAAGCACGCTATCGAAGTGATGCTGCACGACTTTCAAACGATTCGCACCGGGAGGGCGAACCCCATGGTGCTCGAGCGCGTGAAGGTGGACTATTACGGAGTCGAGACACCGGTCAATCAGATCGCGAACATTAGTGTGCCCGAGCCCAGGCAGCTGATGATCACCCCCTACGACAAGAGCCAGCTCGGCGCGATCGAGAGAGCAATTCAGAAGAGCGATCTCGGAATCAACCCATCCAACGACGGCCAGAACATCCGCTTGGTTTTTCCGCAGATGACCGAGGAGCGGCGCAAGGAGCTCGTGAAGCAGGTCAACGCCCGCGCCGAGCAAGGCTGCGTGGCGATTCGTAACGTGCGGCACCACGCGATAGACCACCTTCGGGCGGTGAAAATGGGCGAGGACGAGCTAAAGACCAACGAGCAGAAGGTCCAAAAGCTCACGGACCGGTTCGTGGAAGAGGTTCACGACCACCAGAAGAAGAAGGATGCGGAGCTGATGGAGGTCTAGGGAAGTGACGAGTGCTGAGTGACGAGTGATGAGTAATGAGTGACGAGTGATGAGTGTCGAGTAATGAGCGATGAGTTGCGAGTTGAGAGCACGGCGTGCTGAGCAATGACTAAGTGGCACCTCGCCGAATGCTAGGGACATCTTCTGCTGTGTCCGGAATACGTGATCACGCCACCTCTCTCGGAGTTGACCTCGAGCGTCTGCCGGCCCACATCGCCGTCATCATGGACGGCAATGGGCGCTGGGCGAAGTCCAAGGGCTTGGACCGGCTGCACGGCCATCGAGAGGGCTATCGGACGCTGCGCGCCGTGCTCCTGAACGCCAGCGAGCTGGGCATCCGCTATCTTACGGCCTACGCCTTTTCCGCGGAGAACTGGCGAAGGCCAAAGGACGAGGTCGCGGGGCTGATGGCATTGATCGAGCAGGCCGCGCGCGACGAGCTCCGCACGATGCACTCCAACAACGTGCGGGTACGGGTGGCCGGGCGTCTTGACGAGGTCCCCGATGGGCTCGGGAACGCGCTTCGCGACGGAGTCGAAACCACCAGGGACAACACGGGCATCACTTTCGTGCTTGCAATCAACTACGGCGGACGCGCCGAGATCGTGGACGCAGTCCGCCACGCCCTCACCGAGGGCGTGAAGCCCGGAGCCTTCGACGAATCGGCAATCTCGTCGCGCCTGTACAACCCGGACATCCCCGATCCCGACCTTCTGATCCGAACCGCCGGCGAAATGCGGTGGAGCAACTTCCTTATCTGGCAGGCCGCTTACGCGGAGCTTTATGTCACAAATGTTCCCTGGCCAGAGTTCGGCGAAGAGCACTTGCTGGACGCCGTTCGGACCTATCAGGCGCGGGTTCGCAAGTTCGGCGGCTTGGCCGGCACAGAACCCGGACCGCGCCCCGAACCGTCCTGACAGGTGGAACATTTGCCCGGAAAACCGGTCGGAAAGACTGTACACTCTGGGTGTGGAGGTCTTTTATCGTGAGTAGGTTCGGCCTATCCTTGGCGCTGTCTCTACTGTTGCTTCCGTTAGGACTTGCACAAAAGTTCGGCGGAGGCGGAGGCGGGGGCGCTTCAGGAGTCCTGTATCTTTCGTTTGGCAAGGTCCGTCAGTGGGATGGCACGTACAAAAACATTGCCGGCATGCCGATTCGATTCACGGTCGAGCCGATCCAGCTCGGCAACAAGGGGATCAAACCCTCGCCGTTCGAGGGCCCTGCGCTCACTACGGTGTTTCGCAACGACAACGGCGCTGGGTCCTACTTTTACACGGGCGACGAGTTCCCAATGCCGAGCGCGCTCGACGACGTTGTGATGAACGCGTCTGGAAGCGGCCAGCCTTGGAAGCACTTGACTGTCGGCTACCACATGGCCGAACGCGGGACGGTTCTGCTTCGCTGGATCTGTTTTGATACCTTCGTCGCCGGACGCGGCCCGGGAGTAAGCGCCTTCGACGGAGTGATCGCGGACTTTGGAGGGTTGCTGACAATCACGCAAGCCCTATTCCCGCAGATTCCGGGAACTTACAAGATTACTTTCGACGTCGCGGCCGCCGGGGTCGCGATTCCGGACGGTGAGTTCTTTTTCGCTACCCAAATGCGATACCCAGACCCGCCGCTCTATCGTGGCGAGGGACCGTTTAACTCGAACTTCTGGCCCGTGTTCAGCGGTGGAGGCGTGGCCATCGGAACGAGCGACGACCTGTTCTACTACGACTACGATCCCGTACCGAACGGAATCTACGACGAGACTGAGCTCGACTACTTCGGAGGGCCGCCCAACCACGCGAACTTCTTACTTCAGATCGATGTGAGCGGCACCGCGCAGGACGTCTATCCGAGCTTCGTGCAGGTAACCAACGGTACTTACCTGAGCGGCACCTTCCTCGACCTTTGGTATAGCGAGGACTTTTGGTACAGCGCTCAGATCGACCCGCAGTCGGAAGCAGCGAACCCGATCGAGATCCTCGTCGAAACTCAAGCCCCGACGAACATTATCACGAGCCTGAACTTCACGATCGAGGCGCACACCAGCGATTCGGGATTCGAGCAGCTCGTGTACCTGTTCAACTTCACAACTAACCAGTGGCGGCTCATCTTGCAGTCCACGACGAGCATCGCGGACAATGTGTTGACCGCCGTGATCACCTCCAACCCGAGCCAGTACATTCGCGCTAGCGACCGCAAGATGAGGGCCCTCATCGTTTACCGCGAGTTCGCCGCGGAAGTCGCCAACCTCTGGAGCGCGCACATCGACCGCGCTACCTGGGGCATCGTTCGGCCGTAGCTTCCCATCCCGGTGGTTGCATCAATGGAATCGCCCCGCCCGATCTCGGGCGGGGCGATCCTCTTCATCCTAAGAGCCCTTACGCGGTCGCCCTTTCCTTGAACTGCTCCACGTACCTTAGGCAGCACGCTCTTACGCGCGCACGGATGCGATTGATGTAGGCCGCGCGCTCGGTCGGCGAGATCGCCCCGCGCGCATCCAGGATGTTGAACGCGTGCGAGCACTTTAGGGCCAAATCGTATGCGGGATAAACCAATCCAAGGGCCCGACCCTCCGCTTTCGCGCGGGCGGAACCCGACGAAGGTCCTGCTGAATCCGTGGAGGGACTGGTCGGGGAAGGCGACCGGGCCGCCAGCCTCCCCTGCTCCTCATCCCAAAACACCGGCGTCTCGATCGTCCGCTTCGACTCCGCCTCGTACATGTCGAACAGCTGGAAGAGCATCTCCGTCGAGGCCACTTCAAAGTTGTAAACGTTGTTCTGCGTCTCCAACTCCCAGTCCACCGCGCGGTAGCTGAGCGTCTCGTTCCACATTAGGTCCTCCCAGAAGCTGTTCTGCCCGCTCCGCATGAGGCAGAGCCGCTCGGGGCCATACGTGATCTCCGCGCAGACCGGGTTGCACTCGATCCCTCCCATCTGCTGAAAGAAGGTGAATTGCGTGATCTCCGTGCCGTCCAGCCACACCTCCCATCCGACGCCGCTCGCGCCCGCCGCCTGCGACTCCCAATCGTCCTCCACAAGCCGAACGTCGTGCTTCTTTGTGTCGAAGCCGAGCGCGTCCAACGAGGCCATGTACGTGTCCACGATGTCCTCCGGCGAAGGTTTCAACACGACCTGGTACTGATAGTAGCGCTGGCTGCGCTGCGGATTGAGCGCATACCGGCCGTCCGCCGGCCTGCGGCTTGGCTGCACGTAGGCGGCGTTCCATGGGTCCGGTCCAAGCACGCGCAGCGCGGTCGCGGGGTGCATCGTGCCCGCTCCCACCTCCACGTCGTATGGCTGCAGGATCGCGCAGCCCCGCGCGGACCAGAAGTCGTCCAAGCGCCGAATCAGCTCCTGGAAGGTCATGCGCGAAGTGTACACCTGCAACTTCGGGGCCGCGAACCCCGGGCGTAGGATTCGGCCGAGCCGTGAGCGAAACCGCGCGTCCGAGATTAGAGCCGAATCCCGAGCGCCTCCAGAATCCTTTCGAGCTCGCTATCCGAGAAGAACTCGATCACGAGCCTGCCGCGCTTCGGTGTTCCCCGAAGCCGAACTGGCGACCCGAAGCGCTCGGAAAGGCGCGAAGCGATCTCCGCCCATGCCGGATCGAGGGCCTCCCGCCGCCGCGCCTTCGGCCCGCTCGCCTTCTTCGGGCCGCCGGGCTGCGCCTCCGCTTCGACGTCGCGCACCGTCAGGCCCTTGGCGAGGATTCGTTCGTACAGCGCAAGCTGAACTGCCGGGCTGTCGAGCGCCAACAGCGCGCGCGCGTGCCCTTCCGTGATGCTGCCCGCCTCCAGACCCTGTTGTATCCGTTCCGGCAGACGAAGCAGACGCACCGTGTTTGCGACAGCCGGGCGAGACTTGCCTACCCGGTCCGCGACGCGCTCTTGTGTCAGCCCGAATTCGTCCATCAGCCGACGGTAAGCGCGCGCGCACTCGAGAGGGGTGATGTCTTCTCGCTGCAGGTTCTCGATTAGCGCCAGTTCGAGGGCATGCTGCGCGCCGGCGGAGCGAACCACGATCGGCACACGCTTGAGGCCGGCAAGCTTCGCCGCCCGCAGGCGGCGCTCTCCCGCGATGAGCTCGTATTTGCCGCCTCCTATCGGGCGCACGATCAGCGGCTGGAGCATGCCGACGTCCCTCATCGAAGCGGCGAGCTCCCGCAGGGTCGCTTCGTCGAACCGCTCGCGAGGCTGCTCGGAGCCACGGGAAACCGAGCCGATGGGCACCTCAGCGGGCTGACTGGCCGGCGCCTTCTTGGCCTCCGGCGCCGGAGCGGACGCAAGGATCTGCGTGAGGCCTCTTCCCAGGGATCTGCGCATCGTGTCGAGTCCTGCCTTCCGCCGGGCGCGGCCGGCCCTTCGATAGGCGGGGGTCTGGAGAGATTAGTTCGGCGAAGCCCTTGAGGAATTCCTTCCCACGGCTCCCTTTGCGGACCACAGGGTCCATGCGAGCGGCTCCGAGTTGGGATTCGGATACCGGGCCAGCAGCCTTTTGCCCAATTCTCGGAAACGATCTAAACCCGCAGATGCGGCACGCCCGGAATGCGGCGAAACTGCGCCGCCCGAAATGCGGCATGGCGCGGCGAACGCGCCCGCGAGAGAGCTTCCCGAGAAACTCAGCTTCGCGATCGCGGTCTCTCCCGGACGAGAAGAAACTAGGTTCCCTAGCGAATAGAGGATCGGCTTTCCTCGGTACAACTCCGCGCCCTGCAGGACGTGCGGATGGTGCCCCACGACCGCATCGGCTCCGGCATCCACGAACGCCCGCCCGAGCGCCACCTGGTATGCGGTTGGCACCGGCTGGCGCTCGTCCCCCCAGTGCAGCGCAACCAGCACGAAGCCGGCGGACTTCCTCGCGCCGGAGACGATCGCGCCGATCCTGGTCCTGGCGGACGAGTCGATCGTGCCGCCGAAGTCCAAAACGGCGACCCCAGACGTGCTCGGCCCTGCCGGAGTACACGCCCAGAGCCCCCCTTTCGTCCGAAATGCAAGAAACGAAAGCACGGCCAACTTGCCGCCAGGAATCGTTAGGAGCGCGGGCGCGCTCGCCTTGGCGCGATTGTCCCCCGCGCCGCACCAGCGGATTCCCTGCTCGCGGAGCAAGTCCCGCATCTCGTCCAGTCCTTTGAGCCCGAAGTCCAGAGCGTGGTTGTTCCCGAGAGTCACTGCGTCGATTCCCGCCTTCGCAAGCCATTTCGCGTGTTCCGGATGCGCCTTTAGGACGTATTGCTGCCGCCTCGCGATCGCCTCGGCGGACTTGCGAGTCGTTCGCGTGGCGGCTTGGGTCAAGGGAATCTCAAGGTTGACGACCGTAAGGTCCGCTCCACGAAGTAGGGCGCCCACCGCAAGGAACGGATCGCGGGACGGGGAAACGCCGTTGAGCATGACGTCCCCGCCGAGAGCAAGCGTCCAGCTGCTGGTTGCAAGCGCCGAATCGCCGCCCGGCTTCGACAGAAACCCTGAATCCGCTTCGGCCGGCAACAGCGCGAGGCAGAAGCCAAGCGCCGCGGCAACCGTCCAAAAAACAGGTCGCACCGGGTTCATAGTATACGGTTCGAAGCACAACGAGGATTCTTTCTGCTGTGCGCGACGGTCTGAGCCGATTCAGGCCGATTGCGGACCGGAATCGGCCCATAATGCGGAGAACGGGCAACGCGCGGAGAGTCTTCGCTCGTATAACGAACGGAACGATTTGGCCGCCGATCGGCCGATCAAGGAGTCTCAAAGACAATGCGGAAAGCTGCGTTCGGATTGGCGATAGTCGCCGCATCTGCGGCGGTAATAGCGCTTCAGGGCCAAGGCGTTCTCCTGCGAAGGGAGCTCAAGGAAAACGCGAAGGACGTTTACAAGGTCGAAATCAAGGGCACTCAGAACTTCACGGTGCCCGGAATGGGCGAGCAGCAGATGGGCATGACAGGCTCCATGACTTACGCCGTCAAGACCGGAAAGGTGGACGCCCAAAAGGGCGAGGCGGAGGCCGAAATGGTCACGAGCGACCTGAAGTTCGAGCTCGAGGGGCCGATGGCCGGTATGGCGCCGGGCATGGACAGCCTTCCGAAGGAGATCGTCGTGAAGGGCAAGCTCGACTCGCGAAACAGGCTCGTTCCTCTGGAGTCTGCCGGCATCGACCCTCAGATGCTCATGATGATGGGCTCCACGATGGGCGGCGTCGGCCAGGGCGTCGAGTTCCCGGAAGCTGCCGTCAAGATCGGCGACTCATGGGAGGTCGTGCTGCCGAAGTCGCCGTTTCTCGGCAACAAGGAGCACAAACTCTCCGCGCGGCTCGTCGGAGAGAAGTCGGAGTCCGGCGCTCCGGTGTACGAGATCGTTATGGAGGGCAAGATCCCCCTGGACATCGACCTGGACGAGCTGATGAAGAGCATGCCGAACAGCCCCGCATCCGCTGCGACGATGGGGATGAAGGTGCTGATTAAGGGCAGCATGGACATGAAGGTCGTGGGCCTGTACGAAAAGTCTTCCGGGCGCGCTCTGAAGATCGAGTCCACGATGGGAGGCGCGCAGACCGTCGAGCTTCCGGACATGGGAATGTCTTTGCCCGTATCGGGCCAATCGAGAGTGCTGATGACCTTGCAGAGGTGAGCGGTTGCGGGTAGGGATCTCGGGCCTTTCAAGCCTTACGGGCCGTGAAGGACCTGCCCGTCTTACTCTCCCGAACCCACGGTCCCTACTTCCAGCCGAATCTCCGCGCGCGTTTCCACCTTGTCCAGCTTCCCGTCTCGGATGTGGAAGATGCGGTCGGAGACGTCCAGCATTTTCAGGTCGTGAGTAGCCGAAATGATCGTCACACGCCTCTCCCGGTTCAGCCGCTTCAATAGGTCGATGATCTCCTTGCCGGTCTTCAGGTCCAAGTTCCCTGTGGGCTCGTCGGCGAGCACGATCGCGGGCCCGTTCGCCAGCGCGCGCGCGATCGCCACGCGCTGCTGCTGACCTCCGGAAAGCTCGCTCGGCCTGTGGTGGTAGCGGTCCCCTAAGCCCACCGTGTCGAGAAGCTTCATCGCGCGCTCCTCCGCGTCGTCGGGAGGCACGCCGGCGAAGAGCATCGGAAGCGTGACATTCTCCAGCGCGGTCCGTACCGTAATCAGATTGAAGGTCTGGAAGATGTAGCCGATCGTGTGGCACCGAAGGAACGCAAGCTCCCGCGCGTTGAGCTGCGCTATGTCCACGGAGTTCACAAAAACGCTTCCCGAAGTAGGCTTGTCCAGCCCCCCGATCATGTTGAACAGCGTGCTTTTCCCGGACCCGGAAGGACCCATTATCGAAACGTACTCTCCCGCGGCGACTTCGCAAGTGATCCCGTTCAGGGCCAGGACGGAGCCGTCGCCCTGCCCATACTGCTTGACCAGGTCCATTGTGCGAACTACGACCTCGGACGCCACCTATACCTCCGTCCTCAGCGCGGCAACTGCCGGCATCCGGGCCGCCTGGATAGCGGGAGCGATGGCCGAGGCGACCGTTAGACCCAACCCTGTGGCCGCGGACAGCAACAACACTGCGCCCAGCGCAGCAAAAGGCGACGAGTATCCCATCAGCCAGACCGAGGCGCCCATAACGAGAGCCCCCGCGGCCGAACCTAATGCGGACCCAAGAGACCCCAAAAGCAAGGCTTCCAAGAAAAACACCTTCACGATGAACGTGTCCGAGGCGCCTATGCACTTGATCGTGCCGATCTCCCGGATGCGCTCGGTAACCGACAGCAGCATCGAATTCGTCACTCCCACGAGGCACATCAGCAGCGAGGTCGCGGCGAGCCAAAGCAGCCTGGATTCGTCGGCGGGGCTGAGGGCGCCTTCGGCTCGCTCGGCGGCGCGCAGTGCCAGCGCGCTCGCGAAGAATGCCGTACCGAGGGCGATGCCGAGCCCCGTCAAAGCGTGTCTCCAGAAGCGAACGCGGATGCTTGCCAGCGCCTGTCTCCATGCCGCCGACAAGGGCGGATCGCGAAGGACCGCCCGCTTGCTCACTTTCGCCCTCCCTTCGCCTTGACGACGAGGCCCTTACGGCCCAGCGTCTGCAAGAAGGCGGCGAGCGATGCGTCGGCTTCCAACCTGTTCATTTTAAAGCGCTCACGAAGCTTTTGAGAGATCGAGGCGAACGACTGCTTGCCGTCGATCTGTTCCCAAACGAACGCGCCGACCTGCTCGAGCTCGAACTGACGCTGAGCCGGGAGCTTCGCAGCCTTCGCCAGCGCGCCCAACATCCCTTTCGCGGGTCCCGCCAACGGCGCTTCGATTACCGCCGACCCGTCCTCGCGAATCTCCGTCTTCGCATCTGGGTTTCGCACGGGAACCGTCGCACGGACCGCGTCCGCGCTGGGCCTTCGGCCTCCTTCGATCCAGCTCCGAATCACGCCAGCCAGTCCCACTGCGGCCTCCAATCCTCGGAACGCGATTTGACGCGCAACGCGACGATCTGATTCCGAGACGGGTCCAGTCTCGCGATCGCGTGCTCCCAACAGCCAAGGCTCCTCAAGCTCGGCTCCGAGCGCAGTTCGACCCGGCTATCGTCCTCGACGATCCGCGCGCTTCGCATGTCGAGGACCGCGCGCGCCCACTCCGAGAGTCCGTGCCGCTTCAGCAGCTGCTCGCCGAAGCCCCATCTTTGAGCTTCGATCCACGCGCCCGGGCCGCGAAACCGCAGCAGCGTCTTTCCCGCATGAAACGCTCGCCGCTCAACCCGAAGCCCCTTCCGCAACCTAAGGTCCAAACCGAAAAGCGCCCAGCGCTCGGATGCTTCCTCGCCCCCCGATGCGAAGCTGCCCAGGACCCCGCGAAGATCGGCAAGCACGGAGTCTCGGCGTCCTGCAGTCATCTCCACCAAGAAGACGCGTTGGCACGTCTGCCGATATTGAATCGCGCCGCGCCCCTGCCCCGCACCGGCCCAGCGGTACTCGAATCCGGTTTCCGTGGGACGCACGCTGGACGAGAACGCGGCCTTCTCGCGCCGGGCTTCACCCTCCAATCTCTGAAAGTAGGGCTCCAAGCGCTCACGAAGGTTGGGCTCGGCCTTAACGTGTTTCCAGCGCACTTGGCACGCGGCGTTTCCGGATGTCGCGAGGCGCGCGTAACCCTCCGCGCGCCCGCCGCTCAAAACGACCGGCGCCCAGTCCGGTGGATGCCGAAAGGAAAAGCCCTCCCAAGCGAAAACTTCGGTCCGGGATTGCGTTTCTTTCCGCGAAGGCTTGCGATCGCGGGTGGCCTCCTGGGCGCGCATCGCTGGAGTGCGCCCTCAGTCCGTCGAAGTTGGCTTGCTCGGCTCGCTCGAGGTCGATGCGGCGTGCTCGGCCTCGCGCCTGGCCTCCTCGACGCCTCTCTTCCCCTCTTCGATGCCCTTCTGCAGCTCTCCGACTCCCTTTCCTACCCCGCGCATCAGTTCCGGGATCTTCTTGCCTCCGAACAGCACCAAGATGACGATCAGGATGATCCAAAGCTCCTGGCCCTGGAGAAACGCGAGCGTGGTTGTCATGATTCTTTCATCGTCGTCGTGACGAATCCCTTTCTAGTATACGTGAACGGGACGAGCGCGGCTCTGAATTGTTTGCCAGTCGGCCAGTCCGGAGGACTCAATTCTCCACTCGAATGCTACCGCGCCCGGAGGACGTTCCGAACTCGGCGCCCATGTCGCTTGTTCCCTCCACAGGTATTCGCAGCCAGCCGCGCCTCTCTCCGAATACCTGCGGGGAGGTTTCGTTGGGACGTTTCTCGAACTTGCCGTGCGCGTTGCGGCGGGCGGTCTCGATCTCGAAGAGGAGGATCGTTTTGTACGGGTCCTTGATCTCGTCCAGTTTCTTTCCGGACAGCTCGTCGTTGAAGGAAAAGCCCGTCATCTTTCCGTCCGGCAGGTGGCAGCCCCACTCGCCGTCGGGCGTAATGATCTTCAGATCGAAGGGCACGTCCTCGTGCCGTATGTCCTCGAGGGCTCTTTTCAAGTACTTCTTGGCGTCGTCCTGCCAGGTTTCCGCGTTCGGAAGCCGCCCCTCGTGTTCCTTCGCGTAAAGCACCACTGCGTCCCGAGCCCCTTCCATGGAAAGAATGCATCCGGCGAACGGCATCGCGGTCCGCATCGCCGAAAACACGAAAATGCCCACGACCACCAAGCCGCCAACGCAGACGGCCAGCACCCCTAAGACCACCAGAAGGATGATGAGCGGCGTCTTGTTCGAACGGGGACGCTCCATGTGAGGCGGATAGGGCGGGGGAGCTGCGGCCACGCAAGAATTCTACATAAGTTCGGCACAATGGAAGCGGATTTGGTCCTAATTGGAGCGAACCGCTAAACTGTAAGGCGATCATGGCGAATCTGCGCGATCTGCCGAAGGTGGACACACTCAGCCGCAGCCCGGCGCTTAGCGCCTTCCCGGAGGCCGTGCGAACCCAAGCCGCAAGGGCCGCCGTGCGCATGCTGCGCGAAGCGGCCATGAACGGATCCAAGATCGACCTCGCGGCCGCGGAGGAGCTTGCCGAGCAGGAGGCTAATAGGCTGGCGGGACCGAGCGTCCGGCGCGTCATAAACGCCTCTGGAGTGATCCTTCATACGGGCGTCGGACGGGCACGCCTGGCAAAGGCAGTCGCCAAAAGGCTCTTCGAGATCGCATCGTCGCATGCCGCAGTAGAGATCGACCTCGAATCCGGCCGCAGGGGCGACCGCCAAGATCACGTGCGCGGCCTGCTCACCGAGCTCACGGGCGCGGAGGATGCGTTCGTAGTGAACAACTGCGCTGCCGCCGTCTTCCTGACGCTCACGGCGCTCTGCGCGGGACGGGAGGTGATCCTGTCGCGCGGCCAGATGGTCGAAATCGGCGGCTCCTTCCGAATGCCCGACATCGTGCGCCAAAGCGGATGCGTCCTCGTCGAGATCGGCTGCACGAACAAAACGAGGCTTTCCGATTACGAAGAGGCCCTCACGGAGAACACCGCCGCGCTGCTCCGATGCCACCCGAGCAACTACCGTATCTTCGGGTTCACGGAGACGCCGTCGCTCGCGGAGATGCGAAAGCTCGCAGACGCGAAGGGCGTGCTGCTCATCGAGGACCTCGGCAGCGGCTGCCTCTTCGACACGATCCCGTTCGGCATCCCGAAGGAACCGACTCTGCAAGAAGCGGTCGCCGACGGCGCGGACGTCGTCACCGCGAGCGGGGACAAGATGCTCGGCGGTCCGCAAGCCGGCCTGATCCTTGGAAAGAGCGGCAGCATCCAAGCGATCCGAAAGCACCCGCTCGCGCGCGCCGTGCGGATCGACAAGCTGACTTTGGGAGCGCTCGAGGCCACCCTGAAGCTGCACGCGACCGGCCGTCAGTGCGAGATTCCGATCGTCCGCTACCTGAGTCGCGACGCGAAAGAGCTGCGAAGGATCGCGAATTCGTGGAAGCGAGCGTTTCCGGGCGATGCCGTGGTCGAGGCGGGCCTGTCCGAGGTCGGCGGCGGCTCGGTGCCGGGGGTCGGCTTGCCTACCTATCGAACCGGCCTTGCTGCGCCGAACCCGGAAGAGCTCGCCGCGCGGCTCCGCTCGGGCGAACCGCCGATTCTTTCGAGAATCGAAAAGGACCGGGTGTGGCTCGACCCTAGGACGGTGGAACCGGACGAGGCGCGCGAAGTGGCCCGGATTCTCAGGAGCCTTATAGCCTGATGACCCCGGACAACGTGCCGCTGCAGCAGGCGTACAACGACACGGTGCGGGCGTTCCTGCGCGCGCTCGACCTGCACGCTCCGGGAGAGGCGAGCCACGCCGAGCGAGTCGCCGTTCTGGCGGTCGCGACCGCGCACCAGCTCGGTTGGCGCGGCGAGGACTTGGTGCACATTCGGAGAGCCGCCGCGCTCCACGACGTGGGCAAGATCGCGGTTTCCAGGGACCTGCTCGAAAAGAAGGGCGGGCTGACCCAGATGGAGATCGACGAGCTGAAGCTGCACGCGATGATGGCCGTGCGCGTGGTCGAGTCCCTTGCGTGGTTGGAACCGGCGGTGCCGATGATCCGACACCACCACGAGCGCTGGGACGGCTCGGGGTACCCGGACGGACTGAAGGGCGACGCCATACCCGAAGGCGCGCGCATCATCGCCGTCGCCGAGGCGTTCGACGCCCTTACCTGGCCGTCCGCGTTCCGTGAGCCGGTCTCGACGGAAGAGGCGATGAAAGAGCTTCGAGATTGCGCGGGCGCGCAGTTCGATCCGAACGTAGTCGAGGCGTTCGCCGCAGTTCAGCCCCTGATCCAGCCGCTCGAAGGTTGACCGGCAGGCTCAGCGAACTCGAACGTCCCCCGAGCCCACGACCGACTTCTCCACCTTCTTCGGGCCGCCGAAGCACTCGATGTCGCCGCTGCCCGCGATGGACGCCTTGAGCGAATCGGCCGCGTGCAACGAAATGTCGCCCGAGCCGGATATGCTCGCCGTCGCTCTCTTTGCCGCCACCTTTGAAAGGTCGATGTCGCCTGAGCCCGCGATCGAGGCCGTAATCGAGTCCGAAGACCCGCTGCCCTGGATGTCGCCCGACCCCGAAATCGAAGCCGCGAACTCGCTCGCCCGAATGCCGGTAATCCGCCCGTCGCCGGAACCCGCTATCGAATAGGCGCTCAGGCTTGGCACCTCGACCTTCACGACCAAGTTCGACTTGGTGTTGACGGACTTGCGAAGGTCGATGTGCAAGGTGCCGTCCTCCACCCGAGTCTCGACGTGCGGCACGATGTTGTCGTCGCCGATTACCTCCACCTTCTGAGCCGGCCCGACGGTGACCTCGCAGTCCATGCTGCCATGGACCGAGATCTTCTCGAATGCGTCCACCTTCCGCGTTTCGGTGATCGACTTTCCGGAGCCCGTGACCTGCGCGCCGAAGCCGTGGCGCATCCACTTTCCGCACCCTCCGGCCGCCGCAAGCCCGATGCATGCCAGGAGCGCGATGATTGCCGTTCGCATGTCGGTTTGGTTCCTCCTTAGATTCCTGGCTCCATGTTACAGGCTCAAAGGCCCTCGAGCCCCGAAAACGCCGGATTTCGGTTCGAAGGTCCCGGAACGCAGGCACTCCTGCCTGCAAGCCCCGGAACGCAGGCACTCTTGCCTGCAATGGGCGCGAACGTAATGCTCATTCCCCATTTCGTTCCTGCTCCTCCTCGATCTTCGCGCCGCGCCTTTTCGCCGACTCCCGAAGCATGTACTCGATCTGCCCGTTGACGCTGCGAAGCTCCTTCGCCGCGAGCCGCTGCAGCTCTTCATAGAGCTGAGGGCTGATTCGGATCAGAATCGCTTTTCTCTCCGCCATCTCTCCTTTCCGGGCCGGCTCCGGAACCGGCCCGGCGATTTGCCGCAGGCGAGAGTGCCTGCCGCGCGTCGGGTTACGAGTACAGGGTCCCGGTGTTGAGCACCGGCTGTGCGGCGTGCTCGCTGCACAGTACGACCATCAGGTTCGAAATCATCGCCGCCTTGCGCTCCTCGTCGAGCCGGATCACGTTCTCCGCTTCCATTCGGTTCAGGGCCATTTCGACCATGCCGACCGCGCCGTCTACGATCCGCTGGCGCGCCGCGATGATCGCCGCCGCCTGCTGCCTGCGCAGCATCGCGCCTGCAATCTCCGGAGCGTATGCCAGGTGCGACAGCCTCGCTTCGAGGACCTTCACGCCCGCGCGGGCAACCCGCTCCTGAATCTCGTTTCGAAGGTGCTCGGAAACCTCGTCCGTGTTCCGTCGCAGGGACACCGTGTCGTCCTCCGCGTCGTACGGATATGCCGACGCGTTGTGGCGAAGCGCGGTCTCGCTCTGAAGCGAAACGTATTGCTCGTAGTCGTCCACTTCGAAGCTCGCCGCGAAGGTGTCCACCACCTGCCAGACCACGATCGTCGCGATCTCCACCGGGTTGCCCGCAAGGTCGTTGACCTTGAGGCGCTCGCCGTTCAGCGTGCGCGCCCGCAGCGAAACCGATCTGCGCACCATGAACGGGTGGGTCCACCAGAACCCGTAGCCCTTCACGGTTCCCTTGTAGTTGCCGAAGAGCAGGAGCACCTTGCTCCCGTTCGGCTCCACGATGAAAAACCCGGGGCTGAGAAGCATCGCGGCGACCCAGAGGCCGATCATCGCCGTGAGCGACTGCCACCCGACAGTTCCAGTGGCCGAGCCCTCCATGGCGACCTGGATTATGCTCCAGATGCCCGCGCCGTACAGCGCCAGGATCACCAAGAGCATGAGCCAGCCGTTCACCGCCCTCACTTCGTTCTCTCGAGACATATTCGTTCTCCTTGCAATCATTATGATATCACAATCATATCAAAAGGCGAAGGAGAAGATAGGACTTTCGGCGGAAAATGCAGATCGGCCAGATCGGACGATCGGTCTGATCGGACGTATCCGCTCTACTCGTCCAACAAGCCCTACAAGACGATTACAACCCGTAAGCCAAAAAACCCTTCGTCTTCGGCTCCGTGGCCCCTCGTAGGAACCGCCCGTACCGGTCGAATACCGCGAGCCTCGCCCGTCCGAAGTTCGGCGCGACCGCCGTCTTGCCGAGACCGATCACGCATTGGCCCCCTCCCGCAAGGTCCACAACAGCCAATGCGCCCCCGTTCGACAGGTCCACCGCCGTGCCGTCGTACAGCAGCCTGCCGCCTTGCACGACGAACCCCGCGCGCCGGCAAAGCTCACGCAATTCCGGCAGCGTGTCCGGCGAGCCTACGAGGAAAACCTGGTTCAGATTCTCCGGAAGCTTTTCCAAGGCGCGCGACGGGCCAGTGCCCTTCATCCAGTCCGGGCGCTTCGGGTCCTGGAACCGCCGGCACGCGCGCAGCACGGTTCGAATCTCGGTGGGCGTCTCGTCGCTGCCGTAGCGCCGCATCAGGCGACGCCAGGGGTCGAAGCTGGCGAGCTCCGGCTTCTGCGCGTCTCCCGTGTCCAGCCGGAACGGCGCTCTGCCGTTCGATCCCGGCTCGAGACGCAACCTGTGAAACGTCCGCCGTCCGCCCAGGTATTGCAGCATCAGCTCGCAGGTGAGCCGGTAGGAATCGCCCGAGAACACCGCCTCTCCCGTCAATACTCCCGTCTCGAACCGCAGCCCTTCGACATCGAAGCTCGGCCAGCCGGGACGGCGCACCCACTCGTCGAAGAAGGTCTTCAAGCTCCTTCCCGCCGCGCGCCCGGCGGCCCTCTCGTAGTCCTCCCATTCGCCGGGCTCGCCCTTCGGATGCGTCGCCAGCCACTCCCGCATCGTCTTCAGCATCGTCTCGGTGCCCAGCTCGCTCTCCAAAACTTGCAGTACCATGCCTCCCTTGCCGTATCCCAGCGCAGCCGCGATCGGGCCCAGACTCGCCCCGGAATCGGAGAGCGGCGCGCGCCTGTAGGTCTCCCCCGGAAAGCAGTCCGCGACGAACGCCGGCCGACGCTCCTCACGGTTCCCGATGGGCGCCTCGCGCCGATAGAGGCCCTCCGAGTACACCGCGAAGCTCTCGTTCCAGAGCGACTTCAGGTAGGTGTTGTTGATGATCCCGCCCCACCACGTGTGCGCCGGCTCGTGCGGGTCCTCGTCCGGAAGCCAACCGCTGCCGTACGTCGCGAAGGAGTACGCCTCGAGCGCCCCGCCGCCGTAATGCGGGCTGTCCACCGCACCCCAGCGCGTGAACGGATACGGAGCGAATGACTTCGAGAAGAACGCCACGATCGGCCGGAACAGCTCCGCCTGCAGCGCAAGCTTCTCCTGCGGCAAAGTCAGGCTCCAAATCCCGTACTTCAGGCCGTTGAGCGTATCGGAGGCCGTCCTGTACGGCGCGGCCGAAAGCGACCAGTAGATCACGGGCAGGTCCATCCGAAACCTGGTCACGCGCCCGGCCGCAGTCTCGGCCATCGAGACCTCCTCTCCTTGGCCAACCGCCGCCCAGCCCTTCGGGGAATGAACCGTCAGGTCGAACGCGCACGGCCGCCGAGCGATCATCGGATACCAGTAGTCGTTCGTTAGGATCGCCTCGTCCGAGTTGATGCTTCCCGCGTAGCGCGGCTGGTCCACCACCGCGGAGTAGCGGATCCGCAGCGAGAACGAATCCTCTTTTGGGGATTGCACGCACACCACGCCTCCCGCCTGCCGAAACGGCGTCGCCGCGCCGGTCTCCGTCTGGATCGAGGAGACCTTGTAGTTCGGCGACAGGCGCATCAAGAAGATCGGCGGCGCGCTCCTCTGCCGCCTGATCTGCACCGTGCCGTCGATTCGAACGCTCCTCTTCGGTATGTCGAACCAGATCTGAAGGCTCTGCCTCTCCAGGCGAGCTCCGAAGTCCTCCTGTTCGGGCACGTAACGAGTGAGCTTGGCGCCGTCCCATTCGAACACCTGCTCCCCGATGTCCTCGCTGGTGAGCGCCGTGCTGAACACGACGTAGCGCTTCGATCCGCCGGGTGCGTCGAGCGAGTGAGCGCTCCAGCCGTTCCGCCCCACCTCGAACACGCCGTTCTGCTTCAGAAACCCCAGCGCCGCCACAGGGTCCTTCAGGCTCGCGGAGCAGTGCGCAAGCATGCCGTCCAAGTCCCGCTTCTTGGAAAGCGCGTCGATCTGCGCGATGGGGTCCGCCCGAAGAAGCGAAAGGACGAAGGCAAGAAGCACCATCGCGTTGTTATACGCCCTCGAGACCCGAACGCTTCACCCTCTCGAGCCCCGATGCATGCCTACGGCTCCGAGTTTCCCGGCCTCTCCCGCCCAAATCCGAAATCCGCAATCCCAAATCCCAAATCCCAAATCCCAAATCGCCCATAATAACCCGCGTGGCGGCGTAGCTCAGTCCGGTAGAGCAAACGGTTCATACCCGTTGGGTCATCAGTTCAAATCTGATCGCCGCTACCACTCCTCGCTTCTCCGCACGGCAAACGCGAACCCGCCGGTCCCTGCTATCATTTCTGCAAAGACCCAACGGAGGACCCCAATGCTCACCGCGCTCCTCGCGGCAACGTTCGCTTCGGCCGTCGGCGACTCCCTGCCCAAGCTCGCGCCTTCCTTTAAAGTCCTCGACGACGGCACGCCCATCGCCGTGGACGTCGGACACGCCGCGCCTTACCTCTACGACATCGATCGCGACGGCAAGAAGGACCTGCTCGTCGGCCAATTCGGCGAGGGCAAGCTCCGCTTCTACCGGAACCTCGGCACGAACGGCGAGCCCGTCTTCAAGGGCTTCACGTACGTCCAGGCCGGCGGCAAGGACGCCGCCATGCGCCCCGGCTGATGCATCGGCTTCACTCCACAGTTGGTGGACCTGAACGGCGACGGGATGGACGACCTAATCACCGGCGAGTACACGCCCGGAGACGTGTACTGGTTCGAAGGCGCGAAGACCGGCTTCAATGCCCCCGTCAAGATCCCGGAGCAGGGCGTCGACCCGCAGAACATGGACCGCTGGATGAGCACCGCGCGCTTCGTGGACTGGGACGGAGACGGCGACCTGGACCTGCTCGTCGGCAGCGTGAAAGGCGGAGTGTTCCTGAACCTGAACGTGGGAGACAAGGCCGCATTCCGCTTTGGCGAGCGAAAGCCCGTAATGGCGGACTCCGGCCCGATGCGCGTCAAGCAGAAGTCCCACCCGGTCCCGGTGGACTGGGACGGCGACGGCGTGCTGGACGTGCTGGTCGGCGACGAGTGGGCCGGCGCGAGCTTCTTCAAGGGGCGGCCGGATCGCACGTTTGAAAACGGCGTGCCTCTGACCGGCGACGGAAAGCCGCTCGTTCCGGGCTACCGCGTGCGCCTCGAAGTCGCGGACTGGAACTCCGACGGCAAGCTCGACCTCCTGGTTGGCAACTGCGAGCAGGTGAACGGTCGAACTACGGGAAACGTTTACGTGTTTTTGAGGCAGTAGCCCCCCGCAGCGTTCCTCTGATTGTCGGCGTCGTATCCCTCAATCCTCACAGGATTGAGGGTCTCTCCGGGTCGCCAGCGCACGGAGACGAGACCCTCAACCCTTGGGGAGAATTGAAAGATAACAAAAGATACTATTACCGCTCTCCGGATTTCCCTCGGCCTTTGAGTAAATAATAGCTAAGGCAGCTGAGAAAGGAAGCGACGACAACGAAAAGTGCAGCCCTTAACTCGTTAGGTCGCGCAGATAAGCCTGGCTTCGGATCGGCTAGCATTTGAAAGAAGGCCGCAATTAGGAACGCCACAGCTCCTAGAGCCGCTACACAACCCAAAAAAGTAAAGTCGCTTTTACTCATTGTATCCCTCAATCCTCGGGGATTTCTGGGATTCCCTTAACCCAAAAGCCGATCAATCGCGGGCACCCGGCGATCTTGCCGGCACCGACTACAAGTTCACGGCTCACGAACTTTGAAGACAGTACTATCTGGATCTCCCATTAAGTACTCGCTCGTTCGGACGTCCCACTTTCGGCCCTCGGAATCCTCTATCCACTGGTTCTCGTCGCCGAAGGTATCGAGTATCTCTACGTCGTGAAAAAAGTCCTCCCAATTATCGTACTCATCCACCTGCCATATGAACTTGCGCGACCAAATGGGGCCGGTAGAGGTCCGATACTTGTGCCTAATCGGCAGCTCGGGTCTTACTTCTCCCATGGCCAATGCTTCTTCGGATTCGGTGGCTTGTTCACGTGAGGCCACTTCCACCATGGAACAGGTTGTTTGCCGCCTTTAGGTCCGGAGTGCCACCGATGAATGTCAAGGCGAAACCACGGCTTACCTTGCCGCGTCATCTGCAATCCGCCACCGCCTGCGCTTCGATACCTCATAAAGTTCCCAGTGACTCTTGCAGCACCTATGCCTAGCAGCGTGGCAACGCAGTCTCGCGCGATCCCGAAGAGAACTTCTTTCCCTCAATCCTCGCAGGATTGAGGGTCTCTCCGGGTCGGCGGCACACGGAGACGAGACCCTCAACCCTTGGGGAGAATTGAAAGATACAGGAATACAGAACGAGATTCGTCCGGCTACAATACATTTACAACCTGGCACGCGTATCCCGCCACTCCTCGAACCCAATCTCTGGTAATGAACCATCATGCCTCCCCTCCAGGAATTCCCGCATCAGAGGGTGTACCGCACATGCGGAAGGCTCAGCATTCATTCTCAAGAACAATTCTTGAATGCTCCTGATGCTTATCGACCGACGATGTCCCTCATGAAGCGCAACCGGGATCTTTCGAGCTTGTTCGCTGTATACCTCCTCGGACTCCGGGTACGGCACGGGCTCATTGCCTTCGAGGCCCATCAGTGATCCCAGCCTCCAGATCAGATGAGCCGAGAAATCCTCCTTCTCGACATAATGACAGAAACCCACCAATCGCATTAGCGTTAAGGAAGACACGCAGAACTGAACTTCAACGAACGGGATGTGCTCTCTCCGACTGAAATGCACGTCTACAAAGTGCACCACACTTTCATAGGGCCTTAAGACGAAGCCGCTCCACTTGCCCCTAGCGTAACCAAGGCGCCTCAAGTCAGAAACGATAAGCCGCCTAAGTTTTTGTGCCCAATACGAACCATCATGCGACATTCAGTCTGCCCTTCTAAGAACGAAGTGGCCATCGTACGAAAATCGTCGGAACTCCAGTTTCGGCTTCGATGACCTTATCTTTTGCTTTCTGACGGCCCCGATACTTCGATAACCCAGATTTTACTTCGATGTGAGCGATGTTAATCCCATTTTCATTGTACTCTTCCCCATCGTCAGTTCTTCCCCTCCTATGGCCAGGAGCCCGAACGCGCCCGAGTTCGTCAGGTTCGTGAGGATCAAAACGCCGTTTTGAGGTGTGCCATTAGTAATTGCTCAAGTCAGGGAGCCAACACAATGAGTTGCACAACTATGGATTCAAATCGGGGAGCAACACCGTCCGCGTGGTGGTTGCATCGCAGAGTAATCGTTCTCGGGGGCCCGATCGAATCTTCTACCAACATTCCAAAGTTTCCCATACATTCTTGCCCATAATGACCAGGTTCACCAACCGAGTTCCAGACTATTAACTCCGCATCGTTACCCACTTTCACAAATCTAATCTCAGCAGGAACTTTGAGATCAGGTCCGTGTAGATACCCGCTCTTCATATCCTTTCCATATACTGAAATGCGACAGTTCTCACCATGCAGGTGAAGGCGCTGCACAGGACTTTTGAGCTGGGACAATGTCCTAAGCTCAAGCCTTGTATTGGCGCCTATGGGCATTCGAAACGCCATGTGCACGAGTTTGGACCCGTAATTGAACGGCTTACCATTAGTAGCTGCGAACCGTTCCACAAATGTCCGTCGATCAGTTTCTTTCATTTTGTTGCTCACGGCCGCCAGTATCTGCCAGGGTGGTCCCAAGGTGGGCCGAAGCGGGTTTCTGTCCCACCCTGAGAGTACGGAATCGGATCATGCTGAAACTCACCCGGATACTTTCTTCCATTGCCAGGATAAGTGACCTGCGGGTTCCGACCCTTCTTTGCCAGGTCCCTGCTACCCGACGGGTGACTTCCGGTATCGCGGCGTCCAGTCTTCAATCTTAGTCCCTCTTGCTCATGGGTGACGCAATGGCTCGTGTGGCTAACCATTCAGAGGCCGTCTCATTGTGACGCTTTCGAGGCTGCTTGGCGCGTCTAGACGGTATGAAGCGGCCTCACGTTCGTTCGAAGCGGGTTTTTCGCAAGAAGTCTGAGGCGAGCCTGTTTCCTCCGACA
>Ga0187892_10001414_pt1 | contig 54832 bp, 46 predicted proteins | sample MA1701073metaG_FD_139345 | JGI IMG/M metagenome (GOLD analysis project Ga0187892, IMG submission 139345) | Bio-ooze microbial communities from a basaltic lava cave in the Kipuka Kanohina Cave System on the Island of Hawaii, USA - MA170107-3 metaG ...
CGCGGCGCAAGACATCTGTGCGCGACGGCACATCCCGTTGCAAGCGGAACTCGGCGGCAACAACGCGGCGATCGTCTGGTCGGATTGCGATATCGAGAACGCCGCGCGACAGATTGCCGAGGGCGCGTTCGGTTTTGCCGGCCAACGCTGCACGGCGAACCGCCGCGCGATTGTCGATGAGCGCTGCTACGACAGGTTCGTCGAACGCCTGCAAGCCGCCACAGCGGCGTTGGTCTGCGGCGATCCGCTCGATCCGAGAACGCAGGTCGGCCCGATGATCTCCGTGGCCGCGCACGATCGGGTGGCGGCGCTGGTCGAACGAGCGCGGACCGACTCCGAGTCCGTGTGCACGCCGCGCGGCAGTTCGCCTCCGCTCATGGACGCTTTTTTCCCGCCGACGATCGTCCGCTGCGACGATTCTTCGCGCGAGATCGTGCAGGAGGAAACGTTCGGCCCGGTGCTTGTCGTCCAGCGCACGGCCAATTGGGACCACGCAATCCAGCTCTGCAACGGCGTCCGGCAGGGATTGGTCGCGGCGTTGTTCTCGAAGTCGAAGGACTTGCGGGATCGGTTCCTTGCCACCGCACAGGCGGGCATTCTGAAACTTAATGTGTCCACCGTGGACGCCAACGCGGAGGCCCCGTTCGGGGGCTGGAAGGCGTCCGGCATCGGTCCGCCCGAGCACGGCCCGAGCGACCGCGAGTTCTACACGCGCACACAAACCGTGTACGAGGCCGAGCGCCCATGAGCAAAGCTTCCACCACGGTGACAGCGCAACGCGAGGCAACGTCGGTCGCCGGACGAGAACGGGTGCGCCCGGCGCATCCGTTCGTCGAGTTCCGGAAGGAAGAAATCGAGCAATCGATCGGTTCGCGGTTCGAGACGCAGGCCTCCCGGTTCGGGGACAGAACGGCGTTGCAGACCGCGACCGGCCATTTCACCTATGCCGAGTTGAACGCGGATGCCAATCGTGTCGTGCGCACGATCCTTTCCTGCCATCCGCAGTCGGCCCAACCCGTCGCGCTGTTGCCGGAACAAAGCGAGTCGATGATTGCGTCGATGCTCGGAACGCTCAAGACCGGGCGGCCGTATGTGCCGCTCGATGTTTCGTTCGGTGCGGAACGGAATCGCCGGATGCTGGAGGATTCGCAGGCCGACCTGCTGATCGCCGACCGTCAAACCATGGCGCACGCGCGGGAATTGGCCGGCGATCGGGTGCAAGTCCTGAATTACGACGAGTTCGGTCCTTCGTTATCCGGTGAGAACGTGGGCGTGGCCGTCTCGCCCGACGCCGTCGCGTACATCCTTTACACGTCGGGTTCGACGGGCGAGCCCAAGGGCGTTTACCAGAATCATCGAAACGTCCTGCACAGCGCGATGAAAACCACCAACGGCCTGCACATCGATTCGTCCGACCGATTGACGCTCCTCGCCTCGTGCAGTTTCGCCGCCTCGGTATCGGACATCTTCGGCGCGTTGCTCAACGGGGCGGGGTTGTTTCCGTACAGCCTCCGCAAGCGGGGGCTATCCAAGCTGGCCGGTTGGTTGGCAGACCAGGAGATCACCATTTATCACTCGTCGCCAACCGTGTTTCGTCATTTCACGGCGACGCTGAGCGGGAACGAGCTATTTCCCAAGGTGCGGCTCGTCAAGCTGGGAGGCGAGCCGGTTCTCAAGCGCGATCATGCATTGTTCCAACGGCATTTCCCGCCGGGTTGTATTTTCCATGTGAACCTGGGCTCGACCGAGATGAACGGGATCCGTCATTTCTTTGCGACGCACGAAACGCAATTTGAGGGTGCGGTCCTGCCCATCGGATATGAAGTGGCCGACACGGAAGTCTTGCTGCTCGATGAAAATGGCCGGGACGTCGGCTTCAATCGCGAAGGCGAAATCGTCATCCGCAGTCCCTATCTCGCCTGCGGCTATTGGCGAAAGCCCGAGCAAACGAAGAGTGCGTTCCGAGCCGATCCCCACGACGACTCCGTGCGACTCTACCGCACCGGCGACCTCGGCATGATGCGACCCGACGGATGCCTTTTTCATCTGGGACGAAGAGATTTCCAGGTCAAGATTCGCGGCCACCGCGTCGAGGTGGCCGAGGTGGAACTGGCGTTGGAGGAAATCGACGGCGTTCGCAGCGCGGTCGTGATGGGCCGGGAGGATCGTTCCGGCGAGAAGCGGCTGGTGGCGTACATCGTCCCTCGTGACGGGCCGCGTCCGGCAGTCGATAACTTGCGCGAAGCACTCGATCGCCGGCTGCCCGATCATCTGGCGCCGTCGGCGTTCGTGTTCCTGGAGTCGTTGCCCTTGACCGCAACCGGCAAAGTCGATCGCAACGCGCTGCCGAAACCCGACTGGCGGAGGCCGGAGTTGCGGACGGAATTCGTTGCACCGCAGGACGCTGCGGAGGCGAAAATCACGTCCGTGTGGAGTGAGACCCTCGGTACGAACGAACTGGGCGTCTTCGACAACTTCTTCGATCTCGGCGGAAATTCCTTGCTGGGATTGCGGCTCGTGGACCGGCTGAGCCGCGCTTTCGGCGTGGAGTTGAGCGCGAGCGATTTGATCGAGGCCCCCACGGTGGCCGGCATCAAGGAGCGCATCGCCCGTGCGTGCACGACCGGTCCGTCGGAGTCTCCCAAACGGCCGAGCTCGTTTCTGGTGCCCATTCAGGCCAGTGGTTCCCGGTCGCCATTGTTTTTCCTCCCGGGCGGCGGTGGTGGTGACGAAGAACTGCTCATGTACGCACGGCTGATGCGCCACCTCGCCGGCGAATACCCGGTGTACGGATTGCGCGCGCGGGGGACCGACGGGGTGCAGCCGCCTCACACCGACGTGCGCGAGATGGCGTCCGATTACCTCGCGGAAGTGCGCGCGCTTCAACCGTACTCACCCTATTTCCTGGCGGGAGAATGCTTCGGAGGGATCGTTGCGTACGAAATGGCCCAGCAACTCGTCGCGCAGGGCCAGGAGGTGGCGTTCCTCGCGCTGCTCGATTCACCGCGCCCGACTCGCGCGAAGTACTGGTGGTTTACCGTCCGCCGATTTTTGGAACGGATCGCCAAGGCATGGCAGAGCAGCATCGGGGAACGGGTCGAACTGCATTGGTCCAACCTCGGCCAACTGGAACCGCGCAAACGCCCCGCCTACTTGCTCGACAAGGCAGGCAAGGCGGTCCTCGTGCTCGCCGACCTCCTTCGCGTGAAACGGCTGCCCGACCCGGAAGGCAAACGCGATCAGCAGGAGCGTATTCGCCACGTGCGGTTCGATTATCCGCGAAGGCTCCAACGGTACACGCCGAAACCGTACCGGGGTCGAGTGACGCTGCTGGTCAATGAGCAAGCGCACGCGCGCAAACCCGATGGGGGTTGGTCGGACCTGGTCGAGGGCGGATTGGAAGTGCACAAACTGCCGGGCGACCACATGACGTATATCCGCGAGCACGCCGCGGCCGCTGCGGCGGCGCTCAAGAGATGTCTCGAGCAGGCCCGAGCCGGCGACGGAAACCGGCGCGGGCCACAGAAAGGATGACCATGCCGGGAAGTATCATCCACAACACGCTGGCCTCCATGGGGCGCTATCTCCACGGCAAGCACATGGAACCGCTGGGGCTGCGCAACACGATGCGAATGGCGAAGCGGTTCAACCGTCTGCGACGAGGGAAATTTCACAAGTACCGCTCTGCACAGTACCGCGACCATTTTGACGAGCTGATCCGTGAAAACGGCGCGCCGTCGCTTCCCATCATCGAGATGAAGGACGGGCTGGCGCTCGATTCGTCGGGCAAGCTCCCGTATCTGGACGAGATGTTGCGCGAAGCGGACCGGATCATCGAGGAACGCGGACAGATTCAGAAAAAGGCAACGGGGTCCTCACGTTCCTTTTTCCAGAACATCCTCGAACGGGGCGACCTTGAAAAATATCCGTCGATCTTGAACTTCGTCCTGTCTTCCGAAGTGCTATCGACGGTGTGCAATTATCTGAAGACGATCCCGATCTTGTCCGTCACGCTCCCGCCCGGCGTGCGTCTCGCGGAATCCAACGCGAAATACGACAACTCGCCGCCCGGCGTGTTCCGCGAAAGCCAGTTCTATCACCTCGACCATCACGACCGGCCGATGGCGTACGTAATCGTGCTCCTGAGGGATGTCAGCATCCAGAGCGGTCCGTTCACGTACATGAGCCAGTCCGCGTCGGCCCGGGCCGCCAAGGCCATGAATTATCAGTCGCGCCCCGTCAACTACCGGGTCACCGACGAACAGATGTACGCCGCCATCGACAAGAACGAATCCCATGAATTCACCTGTCCGTGCGGTACGGTGTTGTTCATTGACTCCAGCGAGTGTTTTCATTACGGCAGCCGAAATGCCGTCATTCCGCGCTACCAGATGATGTACGCGTTCACGACGGTTTGTCGCAGCGATTTCACGGAACTGTTCATGGACCCGCTCAAATACAAGACCCAATCGTCGGACTCGCAGTTACGCCGCATGGTGCTCGAGAAGGATTACCTGGCATGAAGACGACGGCCACGGCCCCTTCGATTTTGCGGATCGCCTACACGCCCGACAGCGATGACGTGTACAATTTCTACGCCTGGGAGCACGGCCGCGTCGGTCTCGACACGCCCGGTTGCGGAGTCGAGTTTCACCGCGACCATATCGCCGAACTGAATCATGCCGCCGACAACGAAGCGTTCGACGTGGTCGCCGTTTCTTCCATTGCCTATCCACGTCTTGCCGACCGCTACTGGATTCTATCGACGGGGAACAGCATCGGCAGGAATTTCGGCCCGATGCTCGTCTCGAAGCGATATCGAACGACGGCGGACCTTCGCGGGAAGCGCGTGGGCGTGGCAGGAACGCGCACCACGGGCGGCGTGATGGCGCGCATGTTCTGTCCCGGCGCCGAGTTCGTGGAGATCGCGTATGATCGAATCGCCGATGCGGTTGTGCAGGGCGAGTGCGACGCGGGGGTCATGATCCACGAAGAAATCCTGTTCTTCCCCGGGAAAGGTTTGCACGGCGTGTGTGATCTCGGCAAAGCGTGGTGCCAGGACACGGGTCTGCCCTTGCCGGTGGGGCTTAATCTCGTTCGCAAGAAAATGGGGATGGAATTGGCCCGTAACGTGGCCGGTGCCTGTCATCGTTCGCTGCGCTGGGCGATCGACCACACCGACGAAGTAGCCGCCTTCGCGCGCAAGTTCGGGCGCGGCATGGCTCGGGAACACATCCAGATGTTCAGCAACGAAGACACGCTGCGCCTGCCCGAGGACGCCTGCCGGTCGCTGGGGGTTTTGTTTCATCGCTTGGCCGGTATGGGTTTGGCCCCGTCCATCGAATCGTTTCAGGTCGTCGCGGAGGACGGCCCGACCCGATGGGAGGTCCCGACCCAATGAACATACGCCAGATCGATCACGTGTCGTTGCACGTCAAGGACGTGGAAGCGAGCGCCGCGTTTTACGCCGGGGTGCTCCAGCTCGAACGTCTGCCTCGCCCGAAGCTGAGCGTACCGGGCGCCTGGTTTCGCATCGGTCAACACCAGCAGTTGCATCTGATCGGCGGACGCACCGAAGAGATCCATTCGGCGATGCGTGGCAATCATTTCGCAGTGGAGGTGGACGATATCCAATCGTGGGAAAGACATTTGCGGGATCGTAACATTCCATTCGATGGACCGAGCGTCCGTCCCGACGGGGCAACCCAGATATTTCTCAAGGACCCGGAGGGTCACGTTGTCGAGTTCTACGAGCAACAATCCCCCCAATAGGCATACCACATATGAGCATGGACAGATTGGCGCGACCAGTCGCGACGAAGCTGCACGACGATCACATGCGACGGCTGGGCATCCGAAACACGATGAAGATCGCTCTTGCGTACAATCGGATGAAGTACGGGACATTCGACGAATATCGCAAGACCCTGTATCGCGACCGCTTCAATGACTTGATCGAGGAGAACGGCCCGCCTTTGGCTCCAATCGTTCAGATGAACGACGGCTGGGCACTCGACACATCGGGACGCTTGCCGCATCTGGACCAACTTCTCAGCGAAGCGGAAGAGGTGATCAAACAACGCGGCCAGGTGCAGTTGAAGGATAAGAGCGCGTACCGCTCCTACTTTCAGAACATCGCGGTTCCCGCGGACGCAGAAACGTATCCCTCATTTCTGAATTTCGGGCTCTCATCCGAAATCCTTGCGACGGTCAGCAACTATCTGAAGAACATCCCCGTCCTCTCAGGCACGCTCCCGCCGGGGATTCGACTGGCCGAATCCTACGCCAAATACGCAGAAGGATCGGCTCCGAACGGAGCATACAAAGACAGCCAGTTGTTCCACATCGATTATTACGCGCTGCCGATGGTCTATGTCATCGTTCTGTTGCGCGACGTGACGCCGCAGAGCGGGCCATTTTATTGGATGTCGCTCTCCAAATCCGCGCAGGCAGCCAGGGCGCTGAACTATTGGTCGCGAGGCACGCCCTATCGGATCACCGACGAACGGTTCTATTCCGTTGCAGACAACAAGGACGTCCATCCGCTGATCTATCCAAAGGGGACCGTGCTGTTTGTCGAGTCCACGGGCTGCTTCCACTATGGCAGCCGCGACGCGATCGTTCCGCGCTATCAGATGATGTACGGTTACTCCGGCGCGTGTCGGACCGATTTGAGCGAACTGGTCATGACACCGTTGCGATACCCGGTTCGCGATGGCGACTCTCTTCTGAGGAAAATGGTCCTGCGCAGGGAGTGCATGGGCTGATTGTTTCGCTAGAAGATGCGGCAGATTTGCGTGCATCATATCGCGAGACACAAGGTGAAGCTCGAACTCCAACCGCAAGCCTCCCTTCGGTCTCGCTCGGAGTCCAAGCTTCAGCTTGCTTCGGCTGCCGTTTGGTTGCAACCTCGGGTCGCTTTAGGACGCCTCCATTGTTGCGGCCGCTACGCGGCAGGCAAGTAACCGACCTTTCGCATCACGCTTCCGTACTTCTGCTCGATCAGGCGCAGACATTCCTCGTCGAGTTCCTTCTTCGACGTGCCAACCTTGCCACGGCGAACGAACCTCTCCTGTAGATCGGGGCCCGCCGCGGATTTCTCGGTCACGCCGAATGCCTTCCCTCGCGAACGGAGTTCGTCCTCCAGCGATTTCATTCTCTCGAAACTTGATGCCGTCACGGCTCGCTGGATGGTTTCCTCGTCGCGGAAGGCCTCGATGAATTCCAGGACGCGTCGCAGCACACCGGCGGTGTCCCGGTGCAGTTCCTCGTAACGAACCGTCAGCAATCGCGGATGCCGGTGTTCGAGAAGCCAGCTCGCCACGTGTTCATCCCACCGGCAAGGCCAGTGGTCGTCGCTGAGCACGAACTCCCTGAGCGTGGGCCGAAAGGCCGTGTCGTTCATCCGCTTCCAATGCCAGTACGAGACCAGCGCATCGCGCGGGTCCCTCATCACGTAGATCACGGCCGGGAACGCCGCATCATACCGGGCGTGCACCCAGAACACTCTTGGATCGGCGCGCGATGCGAATGATTCCAGCGACTTGTGCTCGAAGTAGAGCCGGTTGATGTTCGCCACGTACTTGTGATACGACTCCAGGTCGAGCGGTTCCGAGGGATCGGCATGCAGCGCGTTGGCGAGCAGGAAATTCAGCCAGACGGTGCCCGATTTCGGGTAGGTGACCACGAACAAATCCGATGGCCGGACGGACGCGACGAATCGTCGGCGTTGTAACCGCGCCGCGGCGCGTCGCTTGATCCTGCGCGCGAAGTTGAGTATGGACTCCTTCATCGCGAATCGCTCGCAACAGTGTGTGAGCAGCCGGTCCGGAAGGAAAGCGGAAAGAAACCCGATTCGCGGTGATCCGATGTGGCAACCACGACCAGAAAATATCTTGCTGGGGGAACGGGAGGTCCACGTCTGGCGAGCGGCATTGGACGTGGACGCGGATTCACGCAGCCGTCTGGAACGTTTGCTGGATGAAGACGAACGCAAACGAGCGGATCGTTTCCATTTCGCCCGGGACCGGGAGCGATTCATCGCCGCCCGAGGCCAGCTTCGAGAGGTGCTCCCTCAGTACGTCAAGCTGCGTGCGTCGCAATTGCAGTTCGCCTACAGTTCCAAAGGAAAGCCATCCCTCGCAGCCGGCTCCAATCCGCTGGATGTCCGCTTCAACGTCTCTCATTCCCATAATGTGGCCTTGATCGCGGTCACACGGAACCGGGAAATCGGCGTGGACGTCGAACGCGTCCGCGACGGCGTCGAAACGCAGGACCTCGCGGAGCGATTTTTCTCGCCCCGGGAGATCGAGGTCTTGAAGTCGCTCCCGGTCGCGGCCCAGAAGAAGGCATTTTTCCTTTGTTGGACGCGCAAAGAAGCCTATCTGAAGGCCACGGGTGACGGCCTCGACGTGCCTCTGAGCGAGTTTGAAGTCGCGTTCCGTCCGGACGAACCCGCGGCGCTCGTGCGCGTGGAAGGTCACCCGGAGGAACCGGCCCGGTGGACGATGCTCGATCTTTCCTGGGACGACGACCACGCCGCCGCCGTCGTCGCCGAAGGCAGAGATTGGACGCCGTCGTGCTGGGATTGGACGCTCGCGGGGGCGCGAAGAGCCTGATCGTCGGTCCACGATGCGGAACGAACTCGTTCTCATCATCGGCGAGGCGCGATTGTGTGGAGGAGGCGATACTCGCTCGGTGTGTGACCGGTCTCGCGGCGGAAGAATGTGCTGAAGTAGTATTCGTTGGTGAAGTGCAGGCGCTCCGCGATTTCCCGGATGCGCAGGTCGGGATCGCTCAACCACTCGCGCGCGAGGTTCAGCCGGGTACGCTGGAGGTAGTCGTGCATGGTTTCGTGCATCGCCTGGCGGAAATGCACCCGCAAGCGGGTGTAACTCATCCCCGCCACGCGGGCCAGCTCGGTGGTCTTCCAGTCGCGGGCGGGGTTGGCGGCCACGGCGTTCAGCACACGCACGATGGCTGCGGGCAATCCGGTGTCCGGTCCGAGAACCCCGCGCGCGGCGAGGAACGGCTGGAGGATTTGATTCATCAGCAGGTGGATCTCCCATTCCCAACCCCGGGCGTGCTGGTCGCTCACGCGCAGAAGCCGGCGTTCCTGCGCGCGGATGCTCGACGCCTGCGCCGGATCGAACTCGAACTCGGGATTCTGCGCGACGCCCAGTCGCTGCAGCCATGCGCCGACGCTCGGCCCGCCAAAGCAGATCACGTTGTTGATGAACGGCGCGCCCGGCAGCGGCGTGACGACGCGGTCCTGCGCGCTGTACAGCCAGAACTTCGGTCCGGGTCGCAGGCTGTACACGCGCGATCCGAACCGCAGTTCGCCCGCTCCCGCTTCGACCCAGAGCAGATGAGCGCCCGGCTTGTCGAGGGCGCGGATTCGTTGCACGTGAGGAACCGGCCCCGCGCCGAGCGCGAAGATATGCCACAGCAACCGCCGGGCATCCGGCGACGGGTAGAGCCAATGCAACGCCTGGCTCTTGGCAATATGCATGAGCGCCAGATTAGCAGCACGCCCCGATGGAGTCCATTGTCGGACGAGGCGACGAGGCGGTTGGTTATTTGAAGGGATACGAAGGGACAGGGGCGGTTTGTGCATTCCGCGCCCGGCGGTTCTCCCGTAGTCAGGCCGGCAGCGAGCTTGGGGCGGCTGTTGTCATCCGGATCAGCGCGGGCTTATTTTTGGGCCACCGTGTGAAGGAGGCGATACTCGCTCGGTGTGTGGCCGGTCTCGCGGCGGAAGAATGTGCTGAAGTAGTATTCGTTGGTGAAGTGCATGCGTTCGGCAACCTCTTTCACGCGCAACTGCGGGTCGCTCAACAACTCCCGGGCCAGGTTCAACCGCGTACGTTGGAGGCACGCGTGCAGCGTTTCACCGAGCGCCTTGCGAAAATGAACGCGCAGGCGCGTCTGGCTCAGACCGGCTACGCGGGCGAGCTCGCTGGTCCTCCAGTCGCGGGCGGGGTCGGCGGCAATGGTGTTGAGCACGCGAACCACGGCCAGGGGTAAATTCGCGCCGCTGCCGTCCAATGCGCGAGCTGTGAGGAACGGTCGGAGCATCTCGTTGATCCGCTCGTGCACCTGCCATTCCCAGTCGGTCGCCCGGCGTTGGATCGCGCCCATCAACGCGCGTGCCTGGGCGCGTATGCGTGCGCCGGCGCGAACTCGAACTCGGGATTTGCAATCACGTCCAACCGCTCCAGCCACGCCTCCAGGCACAGACCGCCGATGCAGATCGAATGGTTGGTAAACGGCGGCCCGGGCAACGGCGTGACGACGCGGTCCTGCATGTGATAAAGCCAGAACTTAGGCCCCGGCCGCATCTCGTACGCTTTCCCGCCGATCCGCAATTCGCCGCGGCCGGTTTCCACCCACACGAGTTGCGCACCGGGCTTGTCGAGCACGCGGATGGTTTGCACGGCCGTCACCTGCCCCGCGCCGATCGCGTGCACGTGCCAGAGCAGCCGACGCGCGTCCGCGGACACGGCGACCTGCCGCAGCATCTGGGCGGGGCTGATTCGCATGCCGGGCAGTGTACGGGAGTCGCTCCGCCAAGTCCATCCGCGGCCCGAGGGCGGTTGCTTTTGGAATGAGAACGGTCGGTATTCAAATTCCACGCGCGGATGAAGGAACGTAGGGTCGGGGAAATGACGGACAGAGCCATCGAGAAGCTCGGAGCATTGAACACGTTCAACGCGTCCTACATGCGCGACGTGACGTTCACCATGCGCCCCGACATTCAGGCTCTGACTCCCGGCGCCAGAGTGATCGGGCGGGCATTCACGGTCAAGGGGCCGGACATTTATCTCAATGCCTTGGAGGCAATCCCACCCGGCTCGATCTATGTGCACGGCCAGGCCGGCGAGGACTGCGCGGTGTGGGGCGGGCTGTACGCGGAACGCTATGGCAAATCCAGGGGGCTGGTTGCAGCGGTAATAGACGGCGGAATCCACGGCCGTCGGGAGACCGTGGAATGCGCGATGCCTACCTTTGCCCGGTTCGTCAGCCCGTTGGCCGCGACCAACCGCGAAACCGGGATCATTCAGGAGCCGGTCCAATGCGGCGGGGTCATGGTGCATCCCGATGACATCCTTATCGGCGACGAGGACGGCGTGGTCGTGGTCCCGCGCCGCAACGAGCAGGAGATTTGTGACAAACTCGACGCGTTCCGGGAGGGGTTGGAGTTGTTCGGAATCATCGCTCGACAGCCCGGCGTCGTGGTTTCCCAACACGAGGCGCTGGGAGAAATGATGCGACTGAAGTACGCGCATCCATCCGATTACTGGCGCTACTACGAGCCGTGGGTCGCGAAGTGGCGCAAGAAGTACGGGCCGAAGTAGCGCCATGAGAAAATCGAAAGTACTCGCCAAACTCCGTGCCGGGCACGCAGCGCGCATCTTCGAGACCGACGATTTCCTGCCCGCGGTGCCGAAGCTGGCGGCCGCGTTCGGCTACGACGGCGTTTGGGTGGACGGCGAGCATCGGACGTTTGATCCCCGCGAAACGCAGATGATGATCGGGTTTCATCATCTGGCGGACATTGACTGCATTTACCGGCCACCGGCGCGCGATCGGACGACGCTGACGCGGTTGCTGGACGCTGGCGCGACGGCGGTGATGGTCCCGCTGGTCAACACCGCTGAGGAAGCCCGGCAACTTGTCCAGGCCACGAAATTTCCCCCGCTCGGCGACCGTGGTTACAACGGCGACTCGCTCGATGCCGACTTTGGACTCGTCTCGAGGAAAGAGTATCTCGCGCATGCCGCGAGCGAGACGTGTCTGGTCGTCCAGATCGAGACCCCCGAGGCGGTCGCGAATGCCGATGCGATTGCCGCGGTGCCGGGAGTGGATGTGTTGTTTCTCGGTCCGGCCGACCTTTCGCTGCGTCTCCCGACGTCGGGTTCGTACCACGACCCGCTGTTTGTGGAAGCGCAGGCGCAGGTGGCGGCGGCGGCGTTGCGTCACCGCAAAGCGTGGGGGCGACCGTCGCGTGATCCCGACGACATTCAATCGCTGCTGGCTGCCGGGGCGCGGTTCGTCCAATACGGCACAAGCTCTCAAGCAATCCTGCGTCACCTGCGCGATTGCCAGAGCCAGCTCGAGGCGATCCTCATGGAGTGAAAGACGGTGAGGCGGTCGGTTTTTATAGGTTTTCGGTCGGTATTGCGATTCACCGCACAAACTCACCCGGGTACACTCGTCGCTGCAACACTTCGGGAGCGAATCCCGCGGTGCGTCAGGCAACCGAAAGGATGGGGACCATGAAACGATGGATTGGGTTGTGGGCAGCAGGGGCCATGTGCGCGGTCAACCCGGCGTCTGCGGTCGATCACTACTGGACCAATACCGCCGGCGGCGTTTTCACGGATGCATCCAACTGGGACCCCGCCACGGTTCCAGGCGCGGCGGACAATGTTCTCTTCACGAATACCGCGACCTATACGGTCACGTGGACCGGGAACCAGACGAACGCGAACGCGAACGTCGAACGCTCGACGTTGACGGGGGATCTGGATGGTTTCAACTGGCACCTGACGAGCGAGCTGCGGATCGGCCACAACGGCGCCGCTGTGGGTTCGTTGATCGCCACAACCGGCCTGCTGACTGTGGCAGGCGACGAGTATGTCGGCGGCAGCCCTGCCGGGCAGGGCGTCGGCACCTTGACACTTCTCAGCGCCACCAATCTGGTGACCGGCTCGTTCCGCGCAGGCCGGACTCAGAACGTGACAGTTGACACGGGAACCGTCTTTCTCGCCCAAGGAAGTCTCTTGGAAACAATCTCGGGCAGCATTTACATCGGCGACACCGGGTACGGCGAAGTGACGGCGTCGAATTCCACGATTCGGGCGGGCGCACATCAGTTCATCGGGAACGACTCGGGGCGCGGGTTGTTGACGCTCGTTGGTTCGACGAACGTAGTTACGGACGCGTTCTGGCTCGGCCAAATGGGCATCTTTCGTCCGTCGGGCACGGTGATATTGAAGGATGGCAGTTTCCTGCAACAAACCGGCGGCAACGAGGTTCACATCGGCGGTTCCGGGGACGGTTTTCTGATCGCCTCCAACTCGACTGTCTCGTTCAATACATTCACTTACCTGGGTTACCTTGCAGGCGGTTACGGGGAGATGCGGTTTGACAATTCGTCCTATATTGGTAAGGGCAACATCACAGTTGGCAACAACTCCTCCAGCACCGGACTGATCGTCCTAACGTCGAGTTCGATGCAGCTCACCAACACCTCGGGGGCGAACCTGTCGCTGGGAGCATCGGGAGCCGCGCTGGGACGACTGGTTGCATCCAATTCAACCATCATTGCCTCCAGCGCAGTGCAATACGGCTCCTCTGCGCGTGGCGAAGTGACACTCGTCAACTCCACCAACACAATTGCCGGCGAGATCTTTATCGGCGTGAACGTGTCCACCGCGACCGGCATCGTGACGCTGGTTGAGGGGAGCGTGTTGCAACAGTTGACTGCGTCTCCGTTCCGTCTGGGTCATGCCGGCTATGGGCGGTTCGACATCACCAATTCCACCGTGATCTCTCCGGGGACGATTCAGCTTGGCGCGGGCGGAACCGCAACGGGCGTCGGCATCATCAACAACGTCGGCGGCTTGGTGCGCGCGGCTGCGATTACGGTCGGGGGTACGGGCACTGGTCGAATCACCATCACCGACGGGGGCATTCTCGAAGCCAACACGCTCACCACCGGATCAGGCGGCAGCGGCGCGATCAGCAATCGCGGCGGCGTGTATCAATTCACCAGCGCCGGTCCGACCGTCACCCCCAACACCGCGGGCAGCATCGTCATTTCCAACGGAACGATTTCCTACCGCGGCGTCGCGAACGCCAACATCTACAACGCCCAGGTGGCGAACATCACGATGCAGGGCAACAACGCGTTCCAGTTGAACAACTCGTCCAACGCCACCGGCCTCGCCACCTATACCTTCGATTCGGTGGCCAACACGGGCACGCCGACGAACTACCAGAAGCTGGCGCTTGCCAACGATGGTCGCTGGCGAAGCACCACGCTCAGGATCGGTAGCGGCGGCGCGCTCGTCGGGAGTGGCACGGTCGAGAGCGAGAGCGTCACCAATCTCGGCACCATCGCACCCGGATTCTCGGCGGGCGCGCTGACGTTCACGAGCAACCTCCTGCTGGGCTCCTCCTCGAAACTGGAAATGGAGATCGGCGGCACCAGTCTCGCGGCCTATGACCAACTGATTGTGCTTGGCTCGGTCACGGTCACCGGCACGTTGTCCATCACGCCGATCAACGCGTTCAGTCCGACGCCGGGCAACACGTTCACGTTGATTGACAATCAGGGCGCGAACCCGATCTTCGGCCAGTTCAACGGTCTGACGAACAACTCGTTCCTCGATGCGTCGGCGAACGGCTTGGACGCATACTTCTTCATCCAATACGATGGCGGGACCGGCAACGATCTCGTGCTTACCGCCACCATTCCCGAGCCTTCGGCCTTGTTGATGATGGCAATCGCACTGGGCGTGTCTCAATGCCGAAAATCGAAGCGCACATGAAGGCGCGCGAGCATCGCGGTCGCGGAGCTTTTACGCTCATCGAACTCCTAGTCGTCATTACCGTCATCGCCGTGCTCGCCGCGATGCTGCTTCCCGCGCTCCAAGGCGCACGCGAGGCTGCCAAGAAAACCATTTGCGTCAACAACCTGCGCCAACTTTCCCTGGCGGCGTTCGGTTACGCCGACGACCACGATGGAAGAATCCCCATGTGGCACAACTATGCGGACTCAGGATACTACCGTGCTTGGCCACCCTATCTGCTGCCCTATCTTGGTTACAAGGGACCGCGTCTGGTTGGGGCCAGCCCGGCTTCGCTCGGGAGCTTGGAGATGCGATACGGGGTCGGCTACAAAACGATCACGGACACGAGCACCAGGAGTTCGAACCCGTTCTTTTGTCCCGCTACCAAAGGACCGATCGTTCTGACTTCCCCGGGCGTCTATGCCTGGACCTGGGAGGGCAGTTGGTGTGATTATGGCATCAACATCCGCATCGCAGGCCAGGTCAATGCCGACGGCACTCCGGACGTGACGTGGCCTCCCCGGCCACTGAAGGACCTTCAACCCGCCTCGCAACTCATTCTATTTTGCGACAACACTCAGGACAGCGGCGGCATCGCACCTTGGTTGGGGGTCGTCAGTTGCCCGCGTCACACGAAGCAAATGAACATGGTCTTTGTGGACGGCCATGTGGAGAGCGCAGTCATCATCGTCGGTCTCGATCTATCGCCTGGCGCGAACCTGAGTTGGAACTACAGCGCGGCGGGCGCGGCGGCGGCCGGATTCTCGGGTTACAAGTACTACCTTGCCCCAAATTAACGAAGAAAGGAGCATCTAATTGAAATAGTTTTAATCAGTTTGAAATAGTTGAAATTTGCCTTGTAATTTATTGACCCATCTGATGTACTGGCCCGGCGTTGAAAGCACGGGTCTCCAGAGTCACGCTTGCTGATGTTGCGCAGCACGCTTCCGTGTCGCTCGCCACGGCCTCGCTGGCGCTGCGCAACAGCCCCAAGATCGCGGCGGAAACCCGGCAGCGGGTGTGGCGCTCCACGTCGCGACTGGGCTACTCTGCCAACCAACGGATGAGCGCCCGGCTGCTCGCCCGCTCGGAGCCCAAGCCCAAACTCCGGAACTTCGGCTTCGTCCTTCTCGGTGCGGACGCCGACCATCGCATCTACCGGCCCACGTTTCACGCGGCCGCGCTTGAAGCGACCCGGGATGGTCAGCATCTGTTCTGTTATCCGATTCTCGACCCGGCTGCGGACATCGAGTCGTTGCTCCATCTCAATTCATCCGAGGCGGATGGATTCCTGCTGATGGGCGACGTGGATGAAAAGTACTTCGACCTCGTCGCGAAGATCGGCCGCCCCATCCTGGTCATCGGCGACCATCACATCCTCAAGCCGGTCAATAATGTCGGCTTCCGCGATTACGAAGCGGGCCGCGATACCGTGCGCTACCTCCACCGGCTCGGGCATCGCCGCATCGCGTTCGCTTCGGAGAACCTCAGCTTCCGGCATCGGCAGGAATGGCTCAGCGGGTATCAGGAGGAGATGCACGCGCTGCGGCTTCCAATCTCAGAAGGTTGGGTTCAGACCCGCTGGCAAAGCACGCCGCATCTCGAAGTGGTGAAGCCGCTACTCGAACTGCGGCCTCGCCCGAGCGCGATCATCGTTACCTCGCAGGGCGAGGGCCTTGACTTGATCGTGCATTGCCGGAGCGTTGGCTTGCGCGTGCCGCAGGACATGAGCGTCATGATCATCGGCATCCTGGATCAGGACCGGCCGGCGGTGACGTGCATGGAGGAAGACACCGGCGACCTGGGACGTATCGCCGTGAAACGCCTGCGCGAACTCGTCGCCAACCCGCACGAGATTCCGCTGACAACACTTTTGGACTTGACGTTGCACGAGGCAGGAACCTGTGCGGCGCCGAAAGCAAACTAGAAGAGGAGTCGCAGATGAAACGTATGCAATTGCGAAATGGGCTGCTGGCGGCGGCGCTGCTGGGCGTCATGGTCGCCAGTGTGCAGGGACAACACTACACCAACGGCCAGGTCGGCACGTTTGGAAACCTGGAGCGGTGGACCTCCGGCTCCAATGTGAACTTCGATAACCTCGCCGACGAGCTCTCCGTCCGCTTCACGGCGATGGAGTCGATCACGGTCGATCGGGTCTTTCAAAACTTCGGATTCGTGGATGGCAGCGCCACGGCCCAGGTGCGGGTGGGCATCATGGCCGACAACGGTTCGGGGGACCCCAGCGGTACCTACCTCACATCGGCCACCTTTACGCCGGTGGATGGCGGCCAGCACGCCACGTTCGGGTCCGTCACGCTCAGTCCCAACACCGTCTATCATCTGGTCTATCAGATCGTGTCTCTCGATACGGACAACTTCATCACGATCAGCTCGAGCACCTTCAATAACGACATCCGTCCTTATGACCGGGCGCTCGACACCAATATGAACACGCTCGCGCGGAACAACGGCGGCGCCTGGACCGTGCGGAACCTCGATCCTTTCTTCTTCTTCTCCAACGGCGCTGACACTGCGCACGTCGCCGGGCCGGGCCAGCCGTACGTCAATGCCAACAACCTCAATGGTACCATATCGCTCGGAAACGGGGGCAACAAGTTTGGCCAGGCGTTCACGATCACCGACAAGGAGATTCCGGCAGGCCTGTGGGTCGCCTTCAACAAGTTCAAGTTGACTACGCTGGCGAATGCCGGCGCGCTGGCCGCCAATCAAACGTTGATCGTGCACATCCGCGATACGAACAACACCATCCTCGCCACGGCAACCATTCCAGCGAGCCAGGCTACCGGCACGGAGCAGGAATACACGTTGAACCAGCAGATCGAACTGCAGCAGGGTGTGCGATACGTGATGACGACCGAGTTCGCCTCGTTTGGGACCACGGCGGAATCGTTCCATCTGTTCAACAACAGCACGGTGATAGCACCCCTTACCGGGTCAGAGGCTGCCACGGGCTGGGGCGGGACGAATATGTCGTATGTCGTCAGAAACAGCGCCACCGGCGGCAATGTTTGGACGCTGAGCGATCTGAATCCCGAAGTCAACGGCGCCACCGAGCGATATGAGATTCTGTTCGGCTTCCAAGGGATCGTCGTGCCGGAGCCGACGACGACGGCGTTGGCTCTCGCAGCGGCAGCTCTCCTCGCACGACGAAGATTCCGCCGCGAATGACACGAATGGACGCGAATCCAATCTCGCGCAAAGCCGCAGAGCCGAGCAGGTCCTGGCGTCTTGGCGTCTTGGCGCGAGCCTTTACTTTGATAGAACTCTTGGTCGTCGTCGCCGTCATCTCCGTGCTCGCGGCGATGCTTCTGCCGGCGTTGCAGAAGGCGAAGGAAACCGCAAAGGCGGCGGTCTGCATGAACAACCTGCGCCAGATTTTCCTCGGCTTCGTAATCTATGCCGACAACTACAGCGATTACATTCCCTCGGCCACGATCCAGGGAGCGGATTGGAAATTCAAGCTCGGCGAGACGGGCGTGTGGGGCAACTATGTCTCATATCGGGGGGTGGACGTCACCGGCACGACGCCGCAGACGCTTCGCAGTTGGAAAGTGCTCGAATGCCCCAGCGAGCGCGGTGATCCGCAGATCGGTGGCTACTCGTATTTCAAACACAACGGGCATCGCAGTTCTTATCAGCTCAACTTTTCCATCGGCCAATGGCAATACGGGCGCGCCCGCAAAGGCTGGTCACGCGGCCCGCAACATTACTTCAGCGCGAACTGCAGTTATTGTCCCAACGACGGCGATCACACCCTCCCCCCGAGTGACGCGGGTTTGGTAATGGACTGCGATTCGTGGGGCGGCCCGTTCTGGACGCAGGACTTTTTCCATTGGCGTGTGGACGAAGATCAGATTGATGTCTGGTATCGCTTCCGCCACAACCGCGGCGCGAACATGCTCTTCTGGGACGGGCACGTCGAGAAGGTGAAACACATGACCCAGAGCGGGAAATGCGTCTATCACTACCTGTATCAGTATCTCGACATGCCGCCCGACCCACCTGTCACCCCGTGGCCGGATTGGTAAGCGTCCGCGGCTCGAACTCTTCCACCCACTGCAGGGTGAAATTCCATGTTTCCTGATCGAACCGCCGGCAACCGTTGTCGCTTGTCGCTTTCGATTTTTGCTGCGCACGCCGGATTCATCGTAGAAGAATGATTCTGTCAGCATGAACACGCCGTACCTTTCGGACGCATGGTTTCGGGCGATTGGCGTGTGCGATCCTGACAGTATTTCTTTGCATTCAACGTCTGGGGTCCTAAATCTGTAGAGAACAATTCCAACACTATGACCAACCAACTTTTGCTTGAAAACGAAACCATGCTCGTCGGCCTCGATCCGCGCACGGGAGCAATCGCCTCGCTCGTGGACAAGATCGGCGGCTTCGACCTCATTGCCGACTCGCGTCTCGCTGAGAACTTCCGATTGCTCCTGCCCTTGCCGGACATGCGGGGCAATTACATCCTCGGCATGGAACAGAAGCTCACCGGCACCGAGAAGACGGCGAATGGGTTGAAACTTCATTGGGCCGGTCCGTTGCGCAACGAGCGCGGCGCGTTCGATCTCGACATGACGATGTGGATCGAGTCCGCCGGCGAGGAAGTCCAGTTTCGCTGTCAGGTTCGAAATGGCACTCCTCACCAGCTCACCGAAGTCTGGTACACGATCCTCGGCGGCATGCGTGGTCTCGGCCAGGGCGAGGACGCGCGCGACACCGAGTTGGTTCTGCCCAAGGACAACCGCGGCTGGCGTCATCCGATCTTCCGCGACTTCAGCAACACGCGCGGCCAGACGCTTGGGGTGCACGGCGCGGAACACTCGTTCGGTTACCCCGGTTTCATGATCATGCCGTGGGCCAGCCTCTTTCATCCGAAGCGCAATCGCGCCCTCTACACGGCGGCGTTGGAAGACACGCCGCGCGTCAAAGCGCTGCGGTTCGAACTCATGCCCGGCGTGGCCGAAACGCGCTCGGGCGGCAATTGGCCGCGCCCGGACGAGGTCGGCGACGAGCCGTTCGGGCTGACCATGAACTGGGTTCACTTCCCCTTCACAAAACCCGGCGACACTTTTACGAGCGCTCAGGTCGTGTTACGCTGTCACGAAGGCGACTGGCGCGAGTCGGCGGCGATCTACCGCAAATGGTTCACGGCGAAATATCCGGTCGTGAAACCGGGCTCGACGTGGATTCGGCGCGAAACCGTTTTCCTGCACACGATGTTCATGTTGCCCGAGGACAACATCAACCTGCGTTTCACCGACATCCCGCGCTGGGCGAAGGATGCCAAGGATCGCGGCATCAATCATCTCATGATCGCCGGCTGGCAGGTCGGCGGCCACGACCGCGGTTACCCGCAGTACACCCCCGATCCGCGTCTCGGCACGTGGGACGAACTCGAAGCCGGCATCCGCGCCGCACACGACCTCGGGATGCGTGTGAGTTTCTTCGTCAACTGCCAGCCGGTTGACCTGACGACCGAGTGGTTCAAGAGGGAATTGCACAAGTACCAGATTCTCGACCCCTACGGTGTGCCTTTCTTCGTCACGAATTATTGGGGCATGGGCACGCTTAGCGCGCGGACGCGATTCCTCACCGCGACGCCCAACAGCGAAATCAATCCCTACCATCCCGAGGTGCGCGCGCATTTGATCCCGATGTTTCGTCGGCTGATCGAGATCGGCGCGGACGGTTTGCACTTCGATAAATTCTTCCAGACGCCCTTCGATTTCAACCCGCGCCTGAAGGACACCAGTCCCGACCGGGCGCACCATGAGGGGCTGCTGCTGTTCATCAAGGAACTGCATGACGCCTGCCGCGCGGTGAATCCCGAGTTCTGCATGAGCAACGAGGGCGGCTGGGATCGCTTCATGCCGTGGGTCGAGAACATGTGGTGGGGCCAGGGCGAGGACATCCTGCTCAAGGCGGTCTTCCCGCACATCGCGTTCATCTACGGCATCGAACAGCCCTACGACTACAACAAGGTCAACCGCGCCATGCTACAGGCCCAGAACCTGTTGATCGGTCCGGCCAACTACAATCGCGGCGCCGATTACCCGCCGATGCAGAAACTTCTCGCCTACATCGCCGAGCTTACGCGGATTCGGAAGGAGTTGTTCGACATCGTCTGTCTGGGCGAGCAATTGGACGCGTTGGAAGGAATGTTTCGCCGGGCCGAGCCGCTTGTGAGATTTAGCGGCGGCAAGAACGTGCGATGGACCGTGTTTCGCGACGCCAATACCGGCAAGCGCGCGATCGTGCTGGCCAACATGAGCCTCGGGCCGGTCGAAGTGTCCGAACTGCGGCTTGATGGCGCCCGCGGCGCGTGTCGAATCTGCCAACCATTCACCCCGTCGCAGGCCGACAAGTTCCCGCTTGCGTTTCGCATACCCGCAGAGACGGCAGTGTTTGTCGTCGCCGAAAACTGACCGCGAAGGAGATCCATGTTCCACCAACTCCAAGCCCGCGAAGCGAAAGGAAAGCCGATTCGCGTCGCAGTCATCGGTGCCGGCACGTTCGGCACCCAAATCATCGCGCAGATCTGTCGCATGCCGGGCATCCGCGTCGCGGTGGTCGGCGAACTGAACGCCAAGCGCGCGCTCACCGCGCTTGGGCATGGCGGCAAGGATCCCGGCCAATGTCGGGAAGCGGACAGCGCGAACGCCATCAACGACGCGATTCGCAGCGATACACCCGCCATTACCGGCAACATCGACGCCTTGGTGCAGAGCAACATTGACGTGGTCATCGAAGCGACCGGCAACGTCAACGCAGGATCGCTGCACGCCTCCAAAGCAATCGACGCGCGCAAGCACGTCGTAATGGTGACCGTGGAAGCCGATGTTGTGGTCGGCCACGTGCTGAAGAAAAAAGCCGACGCGGCGGGTGTGATTTACAGCATGGCTTACGGCGATGAACCGGCCGTGGCATATGAGCTTTGGGATCACGCACGGACACTCGGGTTTCGCGTCGTGGCATGCGGCAAGGGCACCCGCTTCCTGTCGAGCTTCCGCAAGTACAACCCCGACGACGTGCCCGCGAAGTACGGCTTTACCGGGAAGGATTACAACGCGCAGATGTTTGGTTCGTTCCTCGATGGCACCAAGCACAACATCGAAATGACCGCGCTCTCGAACGCCACCGGGCTCCCCCCCGACGTGCGCGGGCTGCATTTCCCGTCAGCGGACCTGCGGACGTTGCCGGATGTGCTCTGTTCGCGGGAGAAAGGCGGCATTCTCGGCCAGGAAGGCGTGGTCGAGGCGATCAGCGCGATTCACCCCGACGAACAATTTATCGAGCGCCATCTCCGCGGCGGATTGTACGCCGTGATCGATGCGCCCGCGGATTATTATCGCAACTCGCTCGCGTCGTATGGTGACATCATCGGCGTGTTCATCGGCAAACGCAGTCGCTACGCGCTGCTCTACCGCCCTCATCACCTGATCGGCCACGAGATGCCGGTAACCGTCGCGCGCATGATGCTCTATGGCCACGATTGCGGCGCACCGGTCACGAAAACGTCCGAGGTGATCGCCCAGGCCAAACGCCCGCTCAAGGCCGGAGAGATTCTCGACGGCGAAGGCGGGTTCACCGTGTACGGACTGATCGAGCGCGCGTCCATCGCAAGGCAAGAGAAGCTCGTCCCCATGGGACTGACCCACGGCGCCAAGGTGCTGCGTGATATCGCCGAGGACGAAGGAATCACTTTCGACAACGTCAAGGTGGCCGATTCGTTCGCCTACAAGCTGTGGCGTGAAGGAGAGAACCATCATCATGTATTCAGACCTGAAACCGGGTAAGCATCTCGTACTCGACAATACCACCATCGCCGACACCTACCGGCTGCGGCGGCGCGTTCATCAACCCGCGCGCGATCCGATCGAGCCGGTCCTGCGGCCGGACAAACCCTCGGATGGGACAAGCGTCACGCCGTTGCACGTCGTGTTCGACGAGGAACGCAAGAGCTGGCGGATGTGGTATCAGGCGCACGATCCCAAGATCCAGGAGGAACGGACCAAACTCGGCAAGAGCAAGTACGGCAACGTCGGCGAACCGCAACCGATCTATTGCGCGTATGCGGAGAGTCCCGACGGCATCCACTGGCAAAAGCCCAACCTCGGCATCTACGGCGACACGAACGTCGTGTTCAAGGGGTTCAGCTACGTGGGGGGCAACACGTTCATTCACCGACCTGACGCTCCGAAGGAGGAGCGCTACCTGATGGCCAACTGCGAGTGGTACTCCGAGATGCAGGGCGGCGTCTATATCGCCTACAGCCCGGATGGTCTTCGCTGGAAATATCCAGGCAACGAGCCGCTCGTCTTCGGCGAGAGCGACACCTGGAACTGCCTCGTCTGGAATCCCGAGCGGCAGGTGTTCATGCTCTACATGCGCGGCTGGCATTGCGCCGGGATCAACTGGCCCGTGCTCCGCAAAGGCAACCCGCGGCGACGCGTCAATTACTCGGAAAGCAAGGACCTGAAAAACTGGACCGAACCGCAGCAGATAATAACGCCCGACGAACTCGACACGAATGATTTTTATGGGTTCCAGGTTTTCCGCTACGCCGATTACTGGCTCAGTCAATTGTGGATCTACGACGATGACGTAGAGGAGACCATCGAGATCGAACTGGCTTGGAGCCAGGACGGCATCCACTGGTCGCGGCTGCCTGATCGGCAGAAATTCCTGCGGCGTGGTCGGCCCGGGGAACAGGACGGATTCATGGTCATTCCCGCGCAGCAACCCGTCGTGATGCAGGACGAAATCTTCGTGTACTGGACGGGTCACCCGGTGCCGCACGGCGTGGAAAAGAACCTTTCGACCGGCTACCGTTCCACGCTTCGGCTGGATGGGTTCATCTCTCTGGACGCCGGCCTTCCGCATGGCGCCCTGATTAGCCGCCCGTTCACACTGGAGAGCGATCGCATCGAAATCAACGCCGCGATTCATGGCGGCGAGATCGTCGCGGAGTTGAGCGAGCCGTATTACCACGAGCCCGAAGGAAAGCCCGTCGAGGGATTCACCGCCAAGGACTTCGATGTGTTTCGCGGCGACTCGCTCGCGCACAAACTGAGTTGGCGCGGAAAATCCGACTTGAGTTCGCTCAAGGGCCGCCGGCTGATGCTGCGGATGCTGCTCCAACGCGCCGAGCTTTACAGCTTCACCATCTGAGGTCGTTCGAGGCCGTACTCCTCGTAGGAGAAACCGCCTGCCCGGCGTCGCCTTTCACGCCCCAGACTGCGGACGAAAACCGGCTGCGGCATCCATCGCGGCGGCCAGGGCGGGCGAAGACGGTTTCCACGAGCGGCCCCAGGACATCGAGTCGGTGTATTTCTTGTTCTGGTTGCGGATCCGCGCCTCGACCGTCCGGATCATGGCAAACAGGAACCGGACCGCCGCGTCGGGCTGCTCGTCCATGAGCTTGTTGAACGTCGGGCGCGTGATCTTGAGGAGCGTGCAGTCCATGTTGGCCACGCAGTCCGCCGAGCGCGGGCCTTCGTCAAAGAGACAGATCTCGCCGAAAAAATCGCCGGCTTCGAGCCGGGCCAGTTCGGTTTCCTTGCCGGCGCTGCCGATGCGGACGCGCACGACGCCTTCGAGGAGCAAGTACATGCAATCACCCGGGTCTCCCAGACGCACGATGACCTGATGCGAGCGCGCCTGGACCGGCTCGACCAGCCGCAGGAAGCGGGCGATCATCGGGTCGTCCATTTCCGCGAACACTTTTAGCCGGCGAAGGTGGCCCGGGCGAAGGTTGGACGCGCCGGCCGGTGCCGCCGCCTGGTCCTTGGCGGGATCGGAGAACAAATCCCGGAGGGCATCCGACTTGGACGCGCGCACCCAGCGTTCGGACGCGCTCTCGTAGATCCAGGTTTGCGCATCCACGCGCCCGTCGTTGACCCACTGCCGGAGGTTGGGCAGGTCCACCGGTCCATACACATGATCGTCCGCCGCGATGATCTTGTATTCCATGGGCGCGTTCCTGTTGGCGAAACGGAGCGTACCAGTTCATGGGCCGAAAGCGAGGGAAAAAATGGAACGGGCTGCTTGCGGGTGCTTGCGGTCAGCGCCGCTGCAAGATCGGCGGTGTGGTGGCGCCCGTCCTCGGGTGCCGGGGAAAGCCGCCGGGGACGGCGGCCACCACACCGTGGATCCAAACACAGTTTGCCGATCTTGCAGCGGCGCTGTGCTTGCGTACTGTCTGCTTGGGCAACTCGAAGTCTCGTGCTACGATCAAAGCATGAAATGGTCATGGAAGATCGCGCGGGTTTTCGGGATCGACGTGTACATGCACGCCACGTTTCTGCTGTTGCTGGCATGGGTCGGCGTGGCGCATTACCTGCCGCGACAAAACTGGGGCGATGTGTTCTCCGGCATCGTGTTCATTGTCGCGCTTTTTGGAGTGGTGATTCTGCACGAACTCGGCCACGCGTTGACGGCGCGCAAGTTCGGCATCCGCACCCGGGACATCACGCTGCTGCCCATCGGCGGCGTCGCGCGCCTGGAGCGGATGCCCGACGACCCGAAACAGGAATTGATCGTCGCGCTGGCCGGGCCGGCGGTGAACGTCGTCCTCGCCGGCATCTTGTTTGCCATCGTCTTGCCGGCCTCCCTGATCGAATCGCTGACCAAGGTCCACTTCATCGGCGGCGACTTCCTTGCGAACATGATGGTCGTCAACATCTGGCTCGCGGTCTTCAACCTGATCCCGGCCTTCCCGATGGACGGGGGGAGGGTGCTGCGAGCGCTGCTGGCGATGCGGATCGAGTACGTCCGCGCGACGCAGATCGCGGCGAATATCGGCCAGGGAATGGCATTCGTGTTCGGGTTCCTCGGCTTGATTTGGCCCAATCCCTTCCTCGTCTTCATCGCCCTCTTCGTCTGGCTGGGCGCCGCGAGCGAGGCCAGTATGGTGCAGATGAAGTCCGCGCTCGGCGGCATCCCGATCAGCCGCGCGATGATTACGGAGTTCAACACCGTGGCCCCGACCGATCGACTGGAGAGCGCCGTCCAACACATCCTCGCCGGGTTTCAACACGACTTCCCCGTCGTCGAGGACGGACGGCTCGTCGGCGTGCTGACGCGCGGCGACCTGATGAAGGCGCTCGCGCAGAAGGGCCCGTCTGCGACGGTGCGGGAGGCGATGAACGAGAAGTTCGAGACGGCCGATCCGTCCGAGATGCTCGAAAGCGCGTTCCAGCGATTGCAGACGTGCAACTGTCATTCGATTCCCGTGGTGCGCAACGGCAGCGTGGTCGGCATGGTCACGATGGACAACGTGGGCGAGTTTATCATGATCCAGTCGGCCCTGCGCGACGCCCGCCGCGCCGGTTCGCTTCCCACGCCTGCGCGCGCGTCGTAAGACGCACCGCGTTGCAACGCGCGCCAAGTAAATCGCCCACTTCTTCCGAGGAAACGGCCCGGTCGGCGCGCGGAGGCGCCTCCCACATTCGACGGTCCGACACGCGATGCGCCCTTCCCATTTGCTGCTCACGGTGCCCATCCAGATTCGACGAATGTGGGAGGCGCCTCCGCGCGCCGACCGGCTTCAGAAACCGGGCTGCAACCGCGCGCTACGCGTTTGCATCCAAACCCTTGCAACCTCCGGAGGGAGGGTTTAGAGTTGCACCAGAATCGCTCGATGATCGCACGTTTGTGACCGTGAATTGCGAAGGACGAAGATGGCCGGGACGCTCAAACTAATGGCGGGCATCGTCCTCGGTGGCGTGCTCGGTTTTGCGCTGTATCGATTCGTCGGCTGCTCGACCGGCGACTGCCCGCTGACCAGCAACCCCTGGGTGAGCACGCTGTACGGGGTGATTCTGGGCGGGGCCATTTCCGCTGTTTTCCGTAAGCAACCAACCAGGAAAGGAGAACCATGAAAGATTCGAAAATCGTGTCGTTGTTGGAGCGGGCCTACGCCGCGGAACTCGAGACGGTCCAGAACTACCTCGCCAACTCCGTCTGGCTCGACGGCCTGCGCGCGGAAGAGATCAAGGAATCACTGCAAGAAGACCTCACCGAGGAACTCGGTCACGCGCAAAAACTGGCGCACCGGCTCAAACAACTTGGCGCATGCCCGCCGGGGTCGCTGAAACTGGAGCGCACGCAGAAGGAGCTTCAGCCGCCTTCGGAATCCACGGACATCCTCACCGTGGTCAAGGGCGTGCTCGCCGCCGAGAACGAAGCCATCTCGTTGTACAACCAATTGATCAAGGCCTGCGATGGCAAGGACTACGTCACCCAGGATCTCGCCGTCGAGTTGCTGGCCGACGAGGAGGAACATCGCAGCTTGTTCGAGGGATTTCTCAAGAGCATCGAGAAACATGGACGTTGAACCGGGAAAGGACCGAACATGACGATGGAACGTTACATTCGGATCATTGCCGGCTCGTTCGTGTTGCTGAGCCTGGCGCTGGCGCATTGGGTCAGCCCGCACTGGCTGTGGTTCACAGCGTTCGTGGGCGCGAACCTGTTGCAGTCCGGCTTCACGAAATGGTGTTTGATGGAGGACATTCTTCGCAAATCCGGCGTGGGCGGCGCGTGCTGCGCAACCGACACGCCGGCGAAGTGAACCGGGGCGACCGCGTGATGGCCCCTAACGCGGCGGTGAAAAAAACTTGGTTGGGGGGCCGCGAACTCGTGACCACGACACCGGGGCCGCGCCCGCGCGCGAATAGAAACGAAACATGGACCTCGACGTCCTCACCCTCTCGCGAATCCAGTTCGCGTTGACGGTGATGTTTCACTATTTGTTCCCGCCCCTGACCATCGGCCTCGGCGGGCTGATGGTGTCGCTCGAATGGAGCTACCTGCGCACGCGCGACCGATTGTACGAGGAAGCGGCGAAGTTCTGGACGAAGATATTCGCCGTCAACTTCGCCATGGGCGTCGCGACCGGCATCGTGATGGAGTTCCAATTCGGGACGAACTGGGCGACCTACTCGCGCTACGTGGGCGACGTGTTCGGATCGGCGCTGGCGGCGGAAGGGATCTTCGCGTTCTTCCTCGAATCGGGCTTCCTCGCGGTCCTCGTGTTCGGCTGGGATAAGGTCTCGCCGCGCATGCATTTCTTTGCGAGTTGCATGGTGGCGCTCGGGGCGATCTTCTCCTCCATCTGGATCGTCGTGGCCAATTCCTGGCAGCAAACCCCCGCCGGCTTCCACATCGTCGGCGAAGGCCTGAACGCCCGGGCCGAGATCACCGACTTCTGGGCGATGGTGTTCAACCCGTCGAGCGTGCATCGGCTCGCACACGTGTTGATCGGCTGCTACATCCTGGCTGCCTTTTTCGTGATGAGCGTATCGGCGTATTACCTCTTGCGCCGAAGGCACGTCGATTTCGCGAAGACGAGCTTCCGGCAAGCGCTGACGATGGGCACGATCATGTCGTTGGCCGCCGCGATCCAAGGCGACTTTCAGGCGAAGAAGGTCGCGCAGACGCAGCCGGCCAAGCTCGCCGCGATGGAAGCCAATTTTCACACCGGCGACGGCGGCACGCCGTTCTATCTGTTCGGGTTGCCGGACGAAAAGCAGCAGCGCGTCAAAGCCGGCATCGCGGTCCCGAACCTGTTGAGCTGGCTCGTGCACGGCGATACAACCAAACCCGTAAAAGGACTCGATCAATTCCCCCGCGACGAATGGCCGCCGGTGGCGATGACCTTCTATTCATTCCACCTGATGATATGGCTGGGCATCCTGTTCATCGTCATGACGTTGGTCGCGATGTTTTACCGGTGGCGAGGCACGCTTTTCGAGCAGCGCTGGCTGCTCTGGGCGTTCGTGTTCGCCGTGCCGCTGCCGTACCTGGCCAACCAACTCGGCTGGGTCGCTGCCGAAGTCGGACGCCAGCCGTGGGCCGTGTACGGACTGCTCCGAACCAGCGATGCCATCTCGAAAGCGGTGGTCGCCCATCAAGTGCTCGGCTCGATCATCATGTTCACGCTGATCTACGCGCTGTTGTTCGCGGCGTTCCTCTACGTCTTGAACGACAAAATCCAGCACGGCCCGGAGCCGGTCACGCCGCCCGAGAAGACGAAGCCGGGCGACCTGATTGGCGTCGCCGCGGCGCGCACCGGCACGGGCGGCTCAACCCCGACTGGAGAGAAGCAATGACCGCCGTCGAGCCAGTCCAATCGGCAATCGGCAATCGGCAATTCCTTTATGGACCTGAACACCCTCTGGTTCCTTCTGCTCGGCGTGCTCCTGGCCGGCTACGCCATCCTCGACGGGTTCGACCTTGGCGTGGGCATCCTGCATCTCGCAGTCCGGAAAGACCACGAGCGCCGCATTTTCATGAACTCGATCGGCCCGATCTGGGACGGCAATGAAGTCTGGCTCGTGACGTTCGGCGGCGCGCTGTTCGCGGCGTTCCCGGACGTGTACGCGACGGTGTTTTCGGGGTTTTACACCGCGTTCATGCTGCTGCTGTTCGCGTTGATCTTTCGCGCCGTCTCGATGGAATTTCGCAGCAAGCGCGAGGCGGCCGGCTGGCGGACGTTTTGGGACGTGTCGTTCTGTGTTTCGAGCGCGCTGGCCACGTTTCTCTTCGGCGTCGCCGTCGGCAACGCCATGCTCGGTATGCCCATCGGACCGAACAAGGAGTTCCAAGGCGGCTTGGCGGACCTGCTTTCGCCGTACGCGCTGCTGGTCGGGCTGTTTGCGGTGGCGACCTTCGCGATGCACGGGTCGATCTATCTCTACCTCAAAACCGAAGGCGACCTGCGCAAGCGGATTCAAGGCTGGATGTGGCGCACGTTCGGCACGTTCCTCGTGCTGTATCTGTTCACGACGATCGTGACCCTCGTCCAGGTGCCGCTGGCCACGCGCAATTTCACCGCCCATCCGTGGGTCTGGCTGGTCGTGCTGTTGAACATCATGGCCATCGCCAATATCCCGCGCGCAATTGTTCTCGGACGCGCCGGCTACGCCTTCGCGTCGTCGTGCGCGACCATCGCCGCGTTGACGTGCCTGTTCGGTGTCGCGTTGTTCCCCGATCTGGTGCATTCGTCGCTCGACCCGAAGTGGAGCCTCAGCATCTACAACGCGGCGTCCTCGGAAAAGACGTTGCGGATCATGCGGAACATCGCTTTTCTTGGCATGCCGTTCGTGATCGCCTATTCAGCGGTCGTCTATTGGGTTTTTCGCGGAAAGGTCCACGTAGGAAAGTTCAGCTATTAACCACAAGGAGAACACATGGAAGTCGTGATTCATTCGCCGCACATGACGCTCGGGGCCGGTTTCAAGACGGCCATCGAACAGAAGATCGGCCGGGTCGAACAATACGAGCCGCGCGCCGTCCGCGCGCACGTTCACATCCGCAAGACCACGGCCCACCATTCGAAGGAACAATACCTGGTGACGGTCCACTGCCAGGTGCCGGGCGAGGACGTGAGCGCCGAGGAGCGCGCCGCGGATGCGCTCAGCGCCCTGGATGCCGTCGCGGAGAAAATCGAGCGCCGGCTGCGGAAACGCAAAACAGCCCGGCTGGAAAAGCGGAAGCTCAGCCCGCGAGCGCGAGAGAAGCAATGATCTCTATCCCGCTCGATAGCTTGAACCGGTCAGGGGGGAATCAGGCTCTCACTTCCCACATCGGTGTGATCCACCTGGGCAGTTGGTCGAGCGGGGTGGCGAGGATTTCGTCCAGGGTGTGGGCGTTGGCGATGGAGAAGTTGCCGCTCTTGGTGCGGCGCAATTGGGCCAGATGGCCGCCGCAGCCGAGCGCGTCGCCGATGTCGGCGCAGAGGGTGCGGACGTACGTGCCCTTGGTGCAACGAAGGCGGAACTCGATATCCGGCAACGCGATCCTCAAGACGCGCAAGTCGAAGATGTGCACGAGCCGCTGTTTGCGTTCGACCTCGATGCCCTTGCGCGCGAGCTTGTAGAGCGGTTTGCCTTCGTGCTTGATCGCCGAGACCATCGGCGGCGTTTGGTAAACGTCGCCGGTGAATCGCTGGAACACTTCGTTGATCTGCGCGTCCGTCAGCGCCGGGACCTCTTTCGTCGCCGTCACTTTCCCATCGGCGTCCTGCGAGTCGGTCGAAACACCGAGGCGCAGCGTGCCTTCGTAGTCCTTGTTGTCGGCGAGCAGCTTTTCGGAAAGCTTCGTCGCCCGGCCCAGCACCAGGATCAACAGGCCGGTCGCCAGCGGATCGAGCGTGCCGCAATGCCCTACCTTCTTGAACCCAAACTTGCGCCGCACGGCGTCCACCACGTCGTGGGACGTGAGCCGCGGCGGTTTATCGACCAGAAGAATGCCGTCGAAGGACGTGAGTTCTCGGTTCACGGTTCTCGGTCCCCGGTTTGGCTCAGATGCCTGCCTCGGCCAGCACGTCGCCGATCTTCTTCAGCACGGCCTGTTCGACCTGTTCGCGGGTGCCGGGAATACGCGCGCCCGCCGCCTCGGCGTGGCCGCCGCCGCCGAAGTGCATCGCGATCTGGTTCACGTCCACCAACGGATGTTTCGAGCGAATGCTCAGCCGAATTTTTCCCTCCTCGGCCTCCTCGAACATGGCCGCGACCACGATGCGGTCCACCGAGCGGATGTGGTCGATCAACCCTTCGTTATCCTCGGGTTTGGCGCCGGTGTCCGTGTACATTTCCTTCGTGATCCAATACGTGCCTACCTTTCCGCCGTAGCTGATCTTAAGGTTCTCAAGGATTTTCTTGAGCAGCAGGAGCCGTCCGATGGGGAAACTCTCGTAGATTTTGCGGCACACGTCCGCCACGTCCACGCCGAGGTCGATCAACTCGGCGCAAACCCGCATGCAGCGCGAGGTCGTGTTCGGGTACTGGAACGAGCCGGTGTCGGTCGAGATCGCGGCGTAAAGACAGGTCGCCATGTCCTTGGTGATCGGGTACTGCATTGCGCGGAACAATTCGTAGAGGACCTGTCCCGTGGCCGGGGAGTCCGGGTCGATCAACGTCAGGTCGCCGTATCCATCGTTGCTGGCGTGATGGTCGATGTTGACGAGGTATTTGCGCGAGGCCACCGCGGCGTTGATTTTTCCCAAGCGCGGATAGGCGGCGTTGTCGAGCGCGAACATCACCTCGAATGCCTCGGGTTGCGCGGGTGGTTGTTTCACCCAGTCCACATGAGGAAGGAAGAGATACTTGCCGGGGACACGGTCCTGGTTCCAGATCGTCACCTGCTTGCCCATCGACTGGAGCAGAAAACCGAGGGCCAGTTGCGAGCCGATGGCGTCGCCGTCGGGACGCATGTGCGAGCCGATCAGGAACTTGTTGAACTTGCGGATCGTGAAGTCGATCGCGCGATAGGTCTCGGCAAACGCGCTCATGGCTTCTTCTGGTCGCTTTCCTTCTGGAGTTCGTCCATGATCTGCAGCAACCGGTCGCCGCGTTCGAGCGAATCGTCGTATTCGAACTCGAGATGCGGGATGTATTTCAGCACGACCCGTTTGCCCAACTCGTGCTGGATGTGCGCGCGCTGCCGTTGCAGGAGATGGACGGCACTGGCCTGTTTGGCTTTGGGACCGATCAAGCTGATGTACACCCGCGCGGTCTTGAGGTCCGAGGCGACTTCCGCGCCGGTCACGGTGATCAACCCGATGTCGCCCGCAGACACGTCGCGGCGAACAATCTCGCTGACCTCCTGCTTGATCAACTCGGATACTCTGCGCATGCGAAGATTCATGGGATAGTGGGGATATTGGTTATCGGTTGGCGTGAAGCGGTGGCGCGTAAAACATCCTGTCTCTAACGAATAACGAGTAACCCGCAACGAATAACGAACTATAGCTTCTGCGTCACTTTCTCGATCGTGTACGCCTCGATGATGTCGCCCACCTGGTAGTCGGAGAAATTGACGAGCCGGATCCCGCATTCGAGTCCGGCCCGGACTTCGTTCACGTCGTCCTGAAACCGTTTGAGCGTCGCGATCTGGCCCTCGAACTGGACCGCCTTCCGCCGCAACAGCCGCACGCGCGAATTGCGGGCGATCCGGCCATCGCTAACGAGACAACCGGCGACCAAGCCCTTGCTGATTTCGAACACCTGCTTGACGTCGGCGTGGCCGAGCGCCACTTCGCGGCTGATCGGTTCGAGCAGGCCGGCCATGGCTTCGCGCACTTGATCGACCAATTCGTAAATGATCCGGTATAGTTTGATCTGAACGCCCTCGTGCTTGGCGACGTCGGTCACACCGGCTTCGTTGCGGACGTTGAACCCGATGATGACGGCCTTGGACGCACTGGCCAGCAACACGTCGCTCTCGCTGATGTTGCCGACGGCGGCGTGGATGATTTCCAGATCGACCTTGTCGGTGGGGAGTTTCTTGAGCGTCTCCCTGATCGCTTCGAGCGAGCCTTGCACGTCGGCCTTCAACACGAGTTTGAGTGTCTTGCGCTGGCTTTCCGCGAGCTGATCGAACAGGTTTTCGAGCGTGACTTTCGGACCCGATTCCGTCTTCGCGCCGCGGGCTTCGAGGGCGCGCTGCTCGGCGAGTTCCCGGGCTTCGCGCTCAGAGGGCATGACGTTCAACTCCATGCCCGGCAGGGGAACACCGGCAAGGCCGAGGACTTTCACCGGAGTGGCCGGTCCGGCTTCTTTGATGTTCTTGCCTTGGTCGTCGATCAGGCTCTTGACCCGGCCCCAGTGCGGCCCGCACACGACTGCGTCGCCGACGTGTAACGTCCCGCGGCGCACCAGGGCGGTCGCAGTCGGCCCGCGGCCGGTCTCGACTTGCGCCTCGACGATGTGGCCCACCGCGTCGCGCGTGGGGTTTGCCGTCAACTCCATGACTTCGGCCTGGAGGAGGACCATTTCGAGCAGCTTGTCGATGCCCTTCTTGGTGGTCGCGGAGACTTCGCAGTAAATCGTCTGACCGCCCCATTCCTCGGGCTGCAAGCCTTTTTCCTGCAATTGTTGCTTGGCCTTCAAGACATTGGCGGTGGGTTTGTCGATTTTGTTGACGGCGACGATGATGGGCACTTTGGCGGCCTGGGCGTGGTTGATCGCCTCGACAGTCTGAGGCATCATGCCGTCGTCGGCGGCGACGACCAGGATCACGATGTCGGTGACGTTGGCCCCGCGGGCGCGCATGGCGGTGAACGCTTCGTGGCCGGGCGTGTCGAGGAAGGTGATCTTTCGCACCTGGCCCTTCTTCTCCGGGTCGGGAACGCTGACTTGATACGCGCCGATGTGCTGGGTGATGCCGCCGGCCTCGCCCGCGGCGACGTTGGCCTTGCGGATGGCGTCGAGCAACGACGTTTTGCCGTGATCGACGTGGCCCATGATGGTGACGACGGGTGGCCGCGCGACCATCTCGTCCTTTTTGTCCACCGTTTCCTTGATCTCGACCTTGGGCGGCGGCGCATGGACCTGGGCGTGTTCCTTGATGCGTTTTTCGAGTTCGAAATTGAACTTATGGCGCTCGCACAGTTTGCCCGCGGTGGATTCGTCGATCGTCTGATTGATCGAGGCGAACACCTTCAACTCCATGAGCTCGGAGATGAGTTGGAACGGCTTGAGTCCGAGCTTCCCGGCCAGTTCCTTGACCACGATCGGCGGCTTCATGTGGATCGTCTGGGTGAACTTCGGCTTGGCCGGCGCAGGCGGCGGCGGTGGAGGCGGTGGAGCGACCGGTGCAACCACCGGCGCGGCCGGAGCTTTAGCTACGACAGGAGCAGCGGGTGTGGCCGGGGCCGGCATGGCGGCAGAAGGCGCGGTGGGCTTCGGGGTTGCGACCGGAACAGGCGGTGGAGGCGGAGCGGCAGCAGGAGCGGACGCGGGCTTTGGTTTGACGACCGGCTTGGGTGGCGGCGGCGGAGTTAGATCGCCCTTGTAACCGTACTCGTTGGCGACGCGAACGGCGTCGGCCATGCTGAGGCCGCTGGACGGCTGCTTGGCTTCGATCCCCAGGGCATGGATCTTGTCCATAAGCTCTTTGTTGGTAGCGCCGAGCTTTTTCGCAAGGTCATAGACCCGTATTTGTTGCTGTGCAGCCATTGTTCCGACACCCAGCAAGCGCTTCGTTGGACCCCGAAGCGTTTCATGACAAACGATTGTTCATGCGACCAACGCGTTCAACTTTTCGCGTTCATCTTCTCGTGCGCGGCGACTGCCGCATCATACACCTGTTTCGCCAACGCCTCGTCGATCCCTTCGACTTCCATCAGGTCCTTCGGCTCCGCCGAGACGATTGCCTCGAGGCCGGTGAACCCGTGATGGACCAGCTTGTCGGCCAACTCCCGAGTCAACCCCGATAGCGCGATCAGGCTGTCCACCGCGTGCTTGATCTTCTCGTCCATCCCGACTTCGGCGGACACGCTCTTTTCAATGTCGATCCTCCAACCTGTGAGCTTGTTCGTCAATCTCACATTCTGCCCTTTTTTGCCAATCGCGAGCGACAACTGATCGTCGTCCACGGTCACGACCACCCGTTGTTCGGTCGGGAACACCTGGATGCCCTTGAGCTTGGCCGGCGAGAGCGCGTTGGTGACAAACGTTTTCATGTCCTTGTCCCAGCGAATGATGTCGATCTTCTCGCCGTTCAATTCGCGGACGATGTTCTTGACGCGCATTCCGCGCATCCCAACGCAGGCGCCTACCGGATCGACCTTTTCGTCGTGGGAAATGACCGCCAACTTCGTCCGGTAACCGGCTTCGCGCGCGATGGCCTTGATTTCCACGGTCTTGTCCGCGATCTCGCTGACTTCGAGCTCGAACAACCGCTTTACGAAGCTCGGGTGGCTGCGCGACAGGATGATCTCCGGCCCGTGCGCCGTCGTTTCGATGGCCAACAGGAATGACCGGATCCGATCTCCCGGCTGGTATTCTTCGGTAGGGACGCGCTCTTTCTGCGGCAACAACGCTTCAGCTCGCCCCAGGTCAACGATCACGTCACTGCGCTCGAAACGGCGCACGGTCCCGCTGACGATGTCACCGACGCGGTCCTTGTATTCGTCAAAGAGCTTGTCTTTCTCGGCCTGGCGAAACTTCTGCAGCATGGCCTGCTTGGCCGTCTGAGCAGCGATACGCCCGAAATCCTTGGGAGTGACCTCGATTTCCAACGTGTCGCCCAACTGCGCGTCCGGCTTCAGGTCACGGGCCTTGATGAGGCTGATCTCATCATGCCCGGCACGGACACGCTCGACGACGGTTACCTTCGCGAACGCTTTGATATCGCCCGATTTGCGATCAATTGCGACCCGAACGTCCCGGGCGGGGCTAATGGCCTTCTTGGACGCAGACAAAATCGCGCTCTCGATGGCGCTGAGAAGGACTTCCTTGTCGATGCCCTTCTCTCGCTCCATGTACTCCAAATTTGCCAGTAAGTCGCCGTTCATGTTTTTCGGACGCCCAAGCGGTTTCCAAGGAAAAAAAAAGTGGGTGTAAAGCCCACTTTTCCGCTTCCCTAGCCTGAACGTCGCGCGAACTATAACCGCGCAAGCGGGAGGGGTCAAGCGCAGAAACTTTCGCCCGTTCCCGGTTGGCGACACAGGCGGAGAGGTAGCGGGTAGAACGTTAACCCAAGCCAATTTGCGCCCTGGCGGGGCCAGCCTCCGAGCCGGCTAATTCAAGCCGATGTCCTTGTCTTTGATATCACCCTGCAGCTTCTTCCAATGCAACAACTGGTGTCGTTCCTTTTCGAGGAGTTGGATCAGTTTCTGAAGCCGCACGCGCAAATCGAGCGTTTCGAGCAGTTCCTGCTTCTCGTAGAAGTCGGACAACAACGTGAAGGAAACCAGGTCGGCCAGGTTGTCCGCGTCCTTCATGGTGGTCAGGTACTTTGCGACGTGCTCAGGCAACGCCATATTGAGCTTCGCTCGCGCGCTCAACAATTCCGACACCTTGGCGGCCAGCGGATCGGGCTGCACGCCCTCCGCGCACGTTGTCAGGAGCGGCACGATTCGCGCAATCGGATACGGCCTGACTTTGGCAATCCCGCAAAGGCGAACGCGCGCGATGCCCTGCAAGATGATGTTGGAGGTCCCGTCGTCATTGCCCACGGCGACTCGGATGATGCCCAAGCCGGCGACCGTGTACGGTTTTGATCCATCGGTGGGCTTACTCTCGTCCTTCTGCGTCAATACAACCGAGAACATCCGGTCGGCTGCCAGGCAATCGGAAAGCATCTTGCGATACCGTTGTTCGAAGATGTGGAGCGGGAGCAACGCCTGCGGGAAGAGGATGGCGTTCGGCAACGCCATGAAGGGAACTTCCGCGGGAATCTTCACAGCATCACCCTATACCACGGGACAGACGAAAGGCAAGAAGCCAGTAATCTAATCTCGAAAACGGAAAGCGGTGCATCCCCAGAACTGACGTGCACCCGATAGCGCAGGACTTCGAAATTGACAGGACATTCCCCGGGTTGTCTCCCGCGAAGGTGTAAGTGGCTGACGGGCTTGCTGTGGTGCAAGGCACTGGTGCTGGCGGCGGCGTATTTTTCGGCGGTGTGGCTGGGCGCATCGCTGCATCTCAGCCGCACGTCGGGATGCCGGTCTGCGGATCGATGGGGAAACCGCCGACCGTTCGGACCTTCACCATCTTCGAGGCGTCCGCGGCCCAACGACCCGCTTCGTCGAGACTTTCCACGTGACCGAGACGCCGGCGGACTTCGTACTCGGGCCGGGAACTGACCACGCCCTGGTGCATCGACACTTCCAAGCCGTGCGCGCCCGTCCGATAATAGGCGGTGGCGCGTTGGGCGAGCTTTTGGCCATCGGTCCAGTAACCGTTGTCGCACATCGGGCAAATCTGAACATCGCTGCCCTTCGCCAGCGCAACGAACCCGGCCAGATGTTCGGGCAGGCAGCGCCACTCGCCGAGTTCGCGCGGCGCAAAGTAACCGTGGTCGGGAATCAACAAATCCACGAGGCGTTCGCCGATCATGGTTTCGATGTCCACGCCGTAGTACGCGCAGATGTCGAGGCTGTTCATCACGTTCATGGCGACCGGGAAGGACCGGCTTCTCCGATTGCCGACGATGCTCAAAGCGGCTTTTAGTTCGCGCAGGAATTGGAGGAAGAAACGGGCGCGTATTTGTCCCATCCGTCGGTCGTCCAGCGGCAGCCCGCGCGGATCGACGCCGTGCTCCTTCTGGAACGCCTCGACAACGGGCCGCTCGAAGAACACGAACGGCACGCCGCGCGTGAAGAATAGGTGAATCCCGTCGATGTCGTATCGGTTGGCTTGCTCGGTGAGCAGCGAGATCATTAGTTGCCGCACCTCGGGATGGACAACGCTGAGATGTGGAATCGGCTCGCCGTTGCGGTCCGCGCACCAGAGATCCTTTCGTCGAAGGAGGAAAGCGTTGGGATGAATCGGGAAAACAAACGGCGGCATGCGACACGTCATCCGACGATAGCTGCTGAATATCTTCAGGCCGTATTCGTGCGCGACATCGCAGACGATTTGGAGCGGATCGTCGCCGCGGTCGAGCATGCGTTGCATGTCGCGTCCCGCCCAATACGGATACACGCCGGTGCGCGTGCCGATGTCGGAGAGACGATTGCCGACGTTCGTCGGGTAGTAGCAACTGTCTTCGCGGCAGGTGGTCCAGAAGACCGTCCCGACGTCGCTGTCGCGCAATGGCGCGAGGTGCGACCGCACGTCGGCGACGCTGTCCACGTAATGGCCGTGGAAATTGCTGTCGAAGTAGGAAACGAGCCGTTTGGTTTTTGCCGTGAACCTCGACGCTGCGTCCGTGGGCACGAGCCGGATGTAAGCGACCGACGGACTCATGTCGGCCAATGCTTCCTTGCTCGGTTTCGCGAGGACCAGCGACCGGCCCGAGATGCTGGCGGTCTTCCAATATGTGTCCGAGATGAACGTGAAACGAGGCTGACCCTCGAAGGTGGCGGGCGTCATCGTGTCGAACCAGTCCTCGTCGGAGAGCCGGAGATGAAGACGCTGCCAGGATTTGATTTCGTCCTTCATGCCGAGCAGGCTCAACCAGATCGGCCACGTCCCGCTCGCGTAGAGGCCGATGTGGATCCGGCACAGGCCGAGGTCCGGGAGCGGAATCGACACGTCGGGCGGGTCGTTCCGGACGGGGCACCACAGCAGTTTGCCCGAGACGCCCTCCGCTTCGTAAGGGATGATGTGCCAGCGGTCGCGCTCGGGTTTGTCCGTCAGCGCGGACGACGGGCGGGCGATGGAAAGGTCGCTAATGACGTGTTGGTTCATTTGGAAACAAGGGAAGTCTTCCGTTCACACCGACCCGCCACGGCTCAGCCCCGAGAGGAAGCGCGCCAATGTCTGGTTTGCCTTTGTCCGCGCTGCGCAACGGGTCCGGCCAGTCGCCGGGCACGGGCACACCTGCATCAATCGCCGCGCTCCCCTTTTGCAGACGCAAATCGAGCTTCTTTCCGTCGCCGTTCATGTTCACAAACTGCGGATCAGCGAACACGTCGTGAGCGGCCCAGCCGGGCGGGTATTGTTTCTTGCTCGCTTCCACAACAGCGGAAGCGCGAACTTTGGCAAAGAGATCGCCTTGAAAGGCCGGGCCCTGCGCAGTCGCCCAGAATAGGTTGGCGTCCACTTGCATGTCCACCTCGTCCGGCTTCGGCCACAACACTAGACCTGGCAGACCCTTCGCCTGAACGAAGATGTTGTTGAACACCCGCCGCTTGGAGCGGCCGGCCAGCCCCATGTTGCCCAACCCAAACCCATAATAGTCACGCCAGGCGCGGTCCCTGCGCAGGACGGTGTTTTGGTAGAAATAGTACTGCGACCAAATGGGGCTTCCATGGACGCCGCACAGCACCGGCATTCTTTCGACTTCTGAGTCCGTCGCCGGCTTCCCCTCCTCGCCTTCCCGTGGCGGCGAACCATAGGTCGGTTGGCGCAGGTCAAAGACGTTGCGGAAAATGTAGATGCCACTGCCAAGCTCGGTTTCCGGCGGAGCGCCATCATTCGGTGGGTCACCATGCTGTGTCAGAGTGAGCAGACACCGCGAAATGCGGTTGCAGAAAATCCACGCCACTTGATCCCGCACTAACGGCCCCATCTCCAGTCCGTCGTCGTTGAAGTTGTCCACGTAGTTGTGGTGAAACCGGAGGTTCCGCACAAAACGAAGCAAGGCGAAGTCATGCCCGTCGGTGAACTCGCTCTGCGCGATCTCCCAATCCTCGTTCATCGGAGTGGCGGGCCCGGCGACCAGCACGTAGTGAGGTTTCCCTCGGTACTTCATGCTGGCTCGCGACTCCCACGGCGCAGACCCGAGGCCGCGGAACGCACAGTTGACGATGCGCAGGCCTTTCGTAGATTGCCCGTGCAGCCCGGGCCATCCGCCGAACACCGTCACGCCGTCGAACTCGATGTCCTCCGCGTTCGCGAGATCAATCGCGGATTGACGCCCCGCGCCTCGCAGAACCAAATCCTGAAAACGAAGATGCCGGGCATTCCTGAGAGTGAGCAGCCCCTCCGCGTTACCGCCGGCGATCACGAGCGGGATTTTCCGCGGATCGGTCTCACCGCGGTAGTTGTTCGCTTCGCCCAGCCAATCGAATCGCGTCGGCGCCAGTCGGATGCGAAACCGTTTGCTGTCCTGGTCGAACCAAATACCCGGCCCGCAATAGACGCCGTTCTCGCTGTCGTCCTTGCTCTTGACGCGCCAGATGCCGTCCTGCGCGGCCCGAACATCTTGCAGGAAGATGTAGCCATGCAACGGCACCATCGAGTCGTCAAAATGCCCGGCGATCCGCGCCCGCTCGCCCCATTCGGGGAACGTCCGCTGCGAAACATACTCGTGCGACGCGCCGCCCGGGGCCGGCTCCCAACACGCGGCCGGATTCTCCAGGAACTCCGGAATCCCGCCATCGAGCACCGCCAGTTCGCCCGGATACCCGCGAATCGTGATCGGGCGGCCCTTTTCCCCGGACGAGGTCACACGGAGGCGCTCGTGAAAGATGCCGCCGCGAAGATAGAGCGTGGCACCGGGCTGCAGGGATTTCAGGGCATGCTGGATCGTCCTCCACGGCTTGGCCTCCGACCCGTCGTTTGCGTCATCTCCCCTGCGCGCGTCCACGTAAAACGCGGCCCCTTTCTCGACCGGACGATCCGAAGCCGCCGGCAACGGTCGCATTGGGGGGTGAGTGCGAAACGTCGCGCTGCTGGGAGCGGTGTCACTCGAAGACCGTGTCCCGACGCATGCGGTCAGGCAGCATGATAGAAACGCGAGAACCAAATAGATCTTCTTTGCGGAACCAACTTGTAACGACATGCGCCAACAATAACGCGGTCCGTGCGCGGCACACAAGGAACGCGGCTTAGCAGAATTCGATGCTTGCGAAAGATGCTAAGCAATGGGATTGGCTGCTGCGAGACACTACCCGCACGTGGGCACACCGTGGTGCATGTCCAGCGGCAGACCGCCGACTGTTTGGACCCGAACACAGCGCGACCATTCACGAACACGGGATTCGATCTGCCCGAGCGACCCGACGTGACCCAGGCGTTTGCGCAGCTCGAATTCAGCACGATGCATAACCACGCCGCAATGGCCCGCCACGTCCAGGCCCTGCGCGCCTGCGGCGTAGAAGGCGGCGGCGCGTTGAGCGGGCGAGAGGTTGTCCTCGGCGTATTTCCCTTCGCAATGCGGGTAAAGGCGGACTGCTGTGCCGTTTGTGATCCGCGCGAACTCGGCCACATGCTCGGGCAGGCAGTGCCATTCACCCAACTCGCGAGGAAGGAAATACGCGTGGTCGGGAATCAGGATGTCCACGAGGCGTTCACGCGCCATCGTTTCGATGTCCATGCCGTAAAACGCGCAGGTCTCCGGGCTGCTCCCGACGTGCATGGCGATCGGGAAGGTGCGATTCCGTTTGCTGCCGATGGTGTTCAGGGCCGAGCGAAGTTCGCGCAGGAGTGGGAGGACGAACCGGGCCCGCAGCTTCCAGACGCGGCGGTCGTCGAGCGGAAGCGGACGCGGATCATCGCCATACTCGCGTTGGAACGCTTCGACAAACGGCGGCTCAAAGAAAATGAACGGCACGCCGCGGCTGAAAAAGAAATGAACGCCATCGATGTCGTAATTCTCCGCCTGTTCCGCGAGGAGTGCGACCATCTTTGCGCGCACCTCGGGGTAGGCAAGGCTCAGATGCGGCAGGCGTTCGCCGTTTCGGTCCACGCACGAAAGATCGGGACGTTTGGCAAGCAGGGCGTCGGGATGGAGTGGAAAGACGAAGGGCGGCATTCGGTATGTCATGCGACGATAACTGGCGAACAGTTGCAGACCGTTCTCGTGGGCCACGTCGCAAGCGACGCGCAGCGGGTCTTCGCCCCGGTCGAGCATCCGTTGCATGTCGCGTCCCGCCCAGTATGGATACACGCCAAGCCGGGTGCCGATCTCGGACAGCCGATTGCCGATTTTCGTCGGATAATAACAGCTATCCTCGCGGCAGGTCGTCCAGAGCACCGTGCCGAAATCGCTGTCGCGCAGCGGTTCGAGATGGGACTTGATGTCTTGCCGGCTGTCCACGTAGTGGCCGTTAAAATTGCTGTCGAGGTAGCAGATCAACCGCTTCGTTTCGGCGGGCCACTGTTCCCTCTGATCCACGGGCACCAGACGAATGTACGCGATGCACGTGGTCGTCTCGGCGTACGCTTCCTTGGCCGGTCGGGCGATGACCAGCGATTGCCCGGTCAGTTCGGTCGTCTTCCAATACGCCTCTGATGTGTAGACGAATCGCTGCAATCCACCAAAAACCTCGGGCGTCATCCCGTCATACCAATCCTCGTTCGACAATCGCAGGCGGGCTTGTTGCCAGTTCTTGGTTTCGTCCTTCGTGCCGAAGAGACCGAGCCAGATCGGGGCGGTGCCGCTGCCGTAAAGCCCGATGTGGATGCGGCACAAGCCCAGCGCGGGCAGCGGCACGGATACTTCGGGCGGATGATTCCGCACGGGACACCAGAGCATCTTGCCGGACACTTCGCCTTCGTAGGGGAGAACGATCCAGCGGTCTTTCTGCGGGCGGTCCGACACGGCATCGGAAGGCTGCGCGACCGACAGATCGCTGATGATGTGTTCCGTCGCGCTTTTCATCGTGTTGGTTGGCCCTTGTCTTTTTCGCGTAATGCCCTGGCGCTGTTCACGACTAACTCGGCGATCGAGATGCTGTCCATGACTTCCTTGGCGAGCTTCTTGCCGGCCTTGTGAATCAGTCGGGCCGCTTCGTTCATGGTTTCCTTCACCCGAGGATGGTTCGGTTCGCCGGGAAAGCCCAGGGATTGCGCCAGGTCGTTCGGGCCGCCGGTAAACAGATCGATGCCGGCAACCCCCAGGATGTCCGGCAGATTCGCCACCGCCGTCTTGCTCTCGATCTGCGCGATGACGAGGATGTTCGCGTTCACGTGCGCCATCCACGCCTGGCGATCCTCGGAGAAGCCGAATCGGTTTCCGCGGGTCGAGCCGAAGCTGCGTTTGCCTTCCGGGCTGAACTTGCAAGCTTCCGCCAGGGCGACGGCTTGTTCCCGCGTGTCGATGTTCGGGCCTGTGATTCCCATGATTCCCCGGTCCAGATAACTCAGGATGGTGGAAGCCTCGATGTCCGGAACGCGGGCGATTGGGGTAAGGCCGGCTTGGTCCGCCGCCCGGCACAAATGATCGAGAGTTTCCCGTGAGAAAGCCCCATGCTGCCCGTCAAACGACACGAAATCCAACCCGGCAATGCCCAGCAGTTCCACGATCTCCTCGGAAGGAAAGTTCATCACCGCCCCCACGGCCCTCTCGCCGCGCCGCATTTTTTCCAGAATCCTGTTCGTCTTCAACGAGTCCTCCTGCCCGCCTCGAAAGGTCGAGCGCCGAGCGGAAACGCGCCGATGTCCGGCTTTCCTTTGTCCACCTCCCGCATCGGGTCGGGCCAGTCGGCGGGGATCGCGACGCCGGCGTTGATCGCCGGGCCTCCGTTTCGGGGCCGCAGATCAGTTGCGACCCTCCAGTCCTCAGAGAACCTAGCAAATTGCGGATCGGCGAACACGTCATTTGCGCCCCAGCCGGGCGGATATCGTTTCTTGCTCGCCGCGAACTTTTCCTCCTTGCGGAAGGCCGCGAACGGATCGCCTTTGTACGCCGGTCCCTCCTTCACGCTCCAGAGCAGGTTGCCATCGGCCTGGAAATCGTCCTCGGCTGACGCGGCGAAAAAATTCTGGCTCGGCATCTCCTCGGTTTGGACGAAGATGTTGTTGAACACGCGGCGCCTCGTCCCGGCGGTATGCCCGCCCCAGCCCGCTGCGTAGTAACCTCGGGATTCGCCGTGCACTTGGGAAATCACGGTGTTGTTGTAGAAATAGATCGGCTCCCAGGTCGGGCTGCCGTGATCGCCACACAGCCAGCCGCCGGGAGGAAACTGCGGTTCGCCGGTAGTTTTCGACAGAAAGAGCGCGTCATCTTCGGAAGTGGGCCAGCCGTAGTGGACCGGCTCGCGCAGGTCGATCACGTTCCGATAAATGTGCACGCCGCTGCCGGGCCGGTGCTTGCCGAAAAAGGCGAACACATGCAGGCAACGCGAGATGCGGTTCTGATAAATCTGGATGTCGCCTCCCACGCCCATTGCAGTGAGGTAAATGCCGTCGTCGTTGAAGTTGTCCACAAGGTTGTGATGGAACTTCATTCCTTTCACTGCTCCGATGAACGGACCATCATGGCCGTCGGTGAGTTCGCAGTGCGCGATCTCAAAATCACTGCATGCACCGAGAATCGTGAGCAGATAGGCCGCCGAGCCGCGGTACTTCATGTGGCTGCGTCCCGACCAGGGCGCGGCAATGCTGCGCAGCGCGGAATTCAAGATGCGCAGTCCGCGCGCGTCCTTGACTGACAGGACGGTGGAACCCCCGTACGCCCAAAGCCCGTCGAATTCGATCGCCTCGGCGTTGGAAACAACGATGGTGCCCGTGTTGCTGCCGCGGACGACCAGGTCCTGAATGCGGAGATGTTTGACTCCTTCGATTTGCAGGGGGGCTTCGGCGCCACCCACGACGAGCGGAAGTTTGCGCGGGTCGGTTTCGCCGCGATAGACATTGTCGCCGAGCGCTCTCAGTGCCTGATGAGCGAGACGCGCGTGAATACGGCCCGACTTGGCGTCGTGCCACAGGCCCGGCCCGCAGTAAAACCCCGACTCGGCCGCGAGCTTGTTTGTGATCGTCCAGAATTCATTCGTGGACCGCAGATCGACCAGGTTCCGATACCCGTGCAGCGGAACCATCGAGTCTGCGAAGTTGCCGAGGACGATGCCGTCAATCTCCGGGTAGGTTTTCGTGGAACGAAATTCTCCGGCGTTGTCATTCACCACCTCCCACGATGCGGCGGGATTTTCTGCAAACTCGCGGAAACCGCCATCGAGAATGGCCAACTCGCGTGGGTACGACCGGATGGTGACTGGTTTCTCTGCCGTGCCGGAAGCGGTCACAGTCACGCGCTCGTAATACGTCCCGCCGCGCAGATAGAGCGTGTCGCCGGTTCGAAGTTGCTTCACGCCATGCTGGATCGTCTTCCACGGCTTCGATTTCGTCCCCGGGTTCTGATCGTCGCCGCGCACCACGTCCACGAAGTAAACGGGGCGGCCCTTGTTCAATGGTCGTGCGCTTGGACCGGGCAGTTCGCGCATGGGCGGATGGCTGCGATGGATCGCGGTCCCACCCGCCTGCGCGCGAAGCGTTGAGAGGGAGAGGACGAGTAGAATGAAACAGAACCGGCAACTGAACATGGCACAATTGGCTGCGGGCTTACGGCGTATCCACCGCGAAGTACGTGCTTCCCGCGATGATGAAATCGGATCCAAATGCCGGGTGTTTGACGGACAACCACTCGACATGCAGGTCGGCGTAGAGAACGTTCATCCCTTGATTGTGGCAGAAGGAACCCCGTCCCATCGCCAGACCGTGCGTGCCGAGCGGCGGGAGGCGATAGGAGAACATGAGAGCGGCGGAACCGGCTCCCAGTTCGAGTTCCTGTTTCGCGGCGTACTCGAACATCAGGATCTTCCGGAAGGGAGAACGGAAGTTTCGGATCGTTGGGGCCGACGTTGACAGCCAAAACTCGAAGGTCGCGTTGTACTCCGGATAGCCGCCGTTGTAGGGAGGCTGATTCGGCAGCGGATTCGTATTGCTCGGGCAGTCGTACACCCGGGAATACATCTCGGATAGCGTCGCGCCCGCCGGCCTCTTGATCAGGTAGGCATCGATCAAACCCTGCCAGTACGACTGCCCACTGAAAGGGCACAAGTACTCATTGTTATCGTCCGCATAGAACGCGAAAGCCGCACCAATCTGACGGAGGTTGTTCAGGCAATGTGCCGTCTTGGCTTTCTCACGGGCACCTTGGAGCGCTGGCAAAAGCATGGCGGCAAGGATGGCGATGATGGCCACGACCACCAGCAGTTCAATCAGCGTGAACCCCTGCTTGTTCTGGGAGGTAGAGACTTTGCAAGGCAGGGAAGGATCGCCGGGCCGTCCGAATTTACAGCAACACGTCGCACTACCACAGCAATCGCCACGTTGCCAGACCAAGATCATAACAGTTCAATACCCCTTGTCGCGACCCGCATAAAGGAAAATGACATAGCGGCTTCTCGCGGCAGCCAAGGCCTGCTATGCCCGTAGCAGTCTGTGGCCAGGAAACAAGCTGCTATGCCTTCGTGACAACGGCGATCAAATCGGACGTAGCAGATTTGGCGAACTGCGGAATCTGGCTATCTGTTTGGGCTTCCAACCGAAGGCCCGTTTGGATAATCTCCGTGGAGAAGTAGGAGGCATTCTATGCGTAACCAACGGAAGTTTGTGGTCCGGGCGGCGGCCCTCGCCGCGTTGATCCAACTCATGGGAACGGGCATCAATCAAGCGGCCCCGCCGGTCACATCGGAAAACTTTGACGTCGATCCCCTGTGGGTATCGTCCAACAACACCGCCAGCCCGAACAATTACGGCTTTGCCAACAGCTCCCACATCACCGGCTCCTCCGCCGGCGAAGCGGGTGGCACTCTCGGCAACGCCTCCCTCAGTTACTATGGAGACCCTGCGGCAGACGGGCTCACTCTGTACACCAACTTCACTGCGTCCGGCAAACTCACCGTGGATGCCAGCGGTGGTTTCTCGGGCGCGAACTTCCTTCTGGGTTGGTTCGACCGCGACGAGACCTCCTTTCCCACGTTGCTGGGACTTCGGTTCGTGGACCCCCAGACTGGTTCCAGTCCGTTTCGCGCGCAACTCGTCTATGTGCGTCCCGGCACGGGCGGCGACACGAGGGATACCGGCACGTTCATCACGCTCGATACCGGGAAGGATTACGACTGGACCTTCAGCTATGATCCCGACGGCGGAGGTGGCGTTGGCTCGGCGACCACTACGTTTACCGGCATCGACGTCGTGGATGTCGAGAGCCAGACTTTGATTTTGCATCCATCGGACAAACCGCGTGGCAGCGTGTTCGACACCTTCGGCATTCTGAAAAACCCCGGCGGTTCCGGAACGGCAGATTTCTTCATCGACAACTTGCAGTACACAATTCCGGAGCCATCCTCGCTGGCGCTGGCGGGATTCTTACTCACCATCGCCATACTAAGTCGCAAGGCGACCGCATGAGTGAGTGTTTCCAAAATCGACCGAGTCTCACGGAAGCTGCCAACGGGTGTAGAGCAACGAAGGGTGTTCTCCTTTGATGCGTTGCTGGTAATACACCGTCAGGAGCGTGCCATCCGTCAGTTCGACCGTGCTCGGGTAGCCGAGATCGGCTGAAAGTCCATCGCTTCGCAACACGTAATCCGGTTGCCAGCTTCTTCCCTCGTCGCGGCTCAATGCCACTCGTTGGCCGAATGGTTTGATCCGGTAGCCATAGGAACAAACCAGCGCGCCCGAAGAATGACGCAGAAGATGCGGCGGCGACCCATGGATTCCCAAGGGGCGCGCCCGGCTCCAGCGTTTCCCGCCATCGTCCGATTCAGTCTGCGCGATTCCCCACGAAGGCAGACCCAGCGGCGCAAGATCGTGGCTCTTCACGGAGGACCACGGAGTAATCCGGGAATGCCGTCATGATCCGATCAAGGCTTTGGCGCCGCCGCCCGGCCAGCTTGGAATGGTTCTGATCCCAACGGCAGGGCGCCCACATCCGGGCGGCTCTTGTCCTGAGCGCGCAACGGATCAGGCCACTCGGCCGGGATCGCCACACCCGCGTCCACAGCGGGGCTGCCAGGTTGCAGGCGATAATCGTTGACGGCCTTCGCATCGAACTCCGTCTTGATGAATTTCGGGGCCGCGACCAGCGAACCCGCGTCGAAACCGGGCGGGTACGCTTTCTTGCTGTTCGCAAACGCCGGCGAAGCGCGATACGTCGTGAAAAACTCGGCCGCGACCTTGGTATCCATGCCCGGCTGCCAGTAGAGATTGCCGTCGCTTTGGATAAAAGGCGCGTCGGGCAAAGCGAACGAGGACAGCCCTTTGCCGTGGACGAGAATGTTGTTGAAGACCCGGCGGGAACGCTCGGCGGTCGAGCCAGCCGTCAGCACAAAGTCGGCGGCCCTGCCACCTTCACGGCTGACGATGGTGTTGTGATAGGTGAACATCGCCGGCCAGGGCGGGCTGCCGTGGTCGCCCATGACATGGCCGGCATAGGGCGGGACTGGGCCGGGCGCTTTCGAGGAAGGCCGCCCGTTCCGAATCGGCGCACGCAGATCAATGATGTTGCGATGGAAATAGATGGTGTCGGTGCGTGTCTCCGTCCCGCCGAACGCGAGCATCGTCAGGGCGCGACTGAGATAATTCTGGAAAATATCCACCCTGCCTTTGCCCATGAACCGCTCGGGCCGCGCGTACATGGGGCTCAGGTAGAGGCCGTCGTCCTGCATGTTGTCCACGAGGTTGTGGTGGAATTTCATCGTCACGCCACCGAGATAGACGCCATCGCTCGACTCTGTGAAGTCGCTGTACGAGAACTCCCAGTCGTCGTTGAATGGAAAGGCATAGACCGACGACTCGGGGTTCGCTTCGGGAACGAGCAACGCATGCGTGTTCAATCGTGCGATGTCGCGCTCGGATCGGCCGGGGTAACTCTGCAAGCCGCATTCGGCGCGACTCAGCCACGGCGGTATGCTGCCATAAAGCGCCGAGCGATGGAACTTCAACCGTTGTGTTCCCGTGGCGCGCAGCCCAAATGTTCCGCACCAGACGGTCACGTTGTCGAACTCGATGTCGGTGGACTGGTCAATCTTGATCGAGTCGTACCCGCTCCCGCGGATGATCAAATCTTGAAAGCGGACGTGTTGGGCGCCGTCCAGGTGGAACGGGACCGAACGGAACGGGGCGATCACCAAGGGCAGCCTTCGCGGATCGGTTTCGCCGCGGTAGTTGTCGAACCCGGGCACCTGGGTGTGAGCCAGCCGTGCGTGAATGTAGCCGGTCGCCGGGTCGTACCAAATCCCCGGGCCGCAATAGATCGGTTTGAAATCCTTGGTGGCCTCGTCCAATTCGAAACACTCGCCTTGCGCCCGGAGATCGCGCGCGTGGTAGTAGGTCACCAACCCAATCATCGAATCACCAAACGATCCCAGCACGTGGCGCAGGTTTGGGTAGGCGAGAGTGGAACGATATTCACCTTCGATGCCCTTCGGGTAAGGCTCCCAGGATGTCGCCGGCTGTTCGAAAAACTCACGCAATCCGCCGTCTAGGATCGCCACCTCGCCCGGATGCGAGCGGATCACGATCGGCTTGTCCGTTGTGCCGATCGTCGAGAGCGTGAGATTTTCGTAGTACGTGCCGCCGCGCAGGTAAAGCGTCTCACCCGGTTTCAACTGCCCGGCTGCATGAGCAAGGGTCCTCCATGGTTTCGATTCCGTTCCTTCGCTTTTGTCGTCTCCCTTGGCGGCATCCACGAAGTGCGCGGGGCCTTTCCCCATGGGACGGTTCGACGTGATCGTCAAGGGACGCAGCGGAGGATGGCTGAGGAAAGTCTTGGCCTCGGCTGCGCCCAATCTCGTGCCGGGCAGGAGCACCCCGGCGCAGACCCACAAAGTCAGAATCGTTCGTCTCGCCGAAACTTGGCTCATCCGAAGTCATCTTATCGTCGCTGCGACAGTTGTGGAGAAGAATGACGTAGCTGTTTTGGAACCGTGCGAGCCGCTGCTATCCTTTCTCGAACCAGCGTAAAGCGAGCGGTACAAAAGGGGAGGGCGGACATTCCTGTCCGCCGTTGAATGCATTTCCAAGCAGGCGGACAGGAATGTCCGCCTCCTTTTGGCGTGTCGTTATGCTGCCGGACGGCGGAGCGCACGGATCTGCGCCGGCGACTTCCCGGTGACTGCCTTGAAGGCGCGGCTGAAGTCGTTTGCGTAGTCGTATCCGAACTCAGCCGCAATCTCCTTGACCATGCGTCCCTGGAGCAGCATTTGCTCCGCGGCCTTCATTTTCAACTCGTTGAAATAGACCGAGGGGGCCTTGCCGGTATGCTCCAGGAACATTCGGTGCAATTGAGAGTTGGAGATTTGAAAGTAATCGCACAGCAGGGAGGCGCAGTAGCGATCGGAAAGGTTCTGCTCCATCCACGCGATGATCCGGTTCACCTGGGAGACGGACCCCTCGGATCCGTCGCCCCTCTGGATGGCGCGGGAGACAGTCACGTCGAGCCACAATCGGAGGTGTTCCATCGCCAACGGACTGTGGGAATCGATGGCCGACAATTCTCTTCTGCACGCCGCATGAATATTCTGTATTTCAATCGATTCCGAGGGGCGGAGCGTCAGGTGCAGAAAATCCCGATCTTTCGGGCGGCAAGCCAGGCATCGCGGCGGCGATTCCCAAAGCCAGACGAACAGATCGCACACTGCATCGGGTTTGTCTTCCCACTTCCATCTGGCTTGCGGAGTGCGGATCAGAAATTCGTTCGGGTGAAATCTTCGTCGTCCGGTCGCAAACACGGAAGCAGGGCTTCCATTCTTCACGAGGGTGTAAGACCAACCCGTGTATCGGCAGGAATACCGCAAGGGCCCGCCGTAAAAACGATGACCCCATCCCAGATAGAGCAGGTCCAATTTCGTGGAAGGCGGCCGATAAAGCCGGGAAGGCTTCGTTGCAAGAAGGCTCTTAACGCGACTTTTCATGCGATCCAGAAATGGAACTCACCAATCGCTCTGATTGAAATTTATCCTGCGGGACGCAGCGCGAGGCAATACCAAATCTGCCCAATCTGCGGAGGAAGCGGCCCGTGTGCTCAATTGCAGCGCGGGTGCTGCCCACGACTCGATGCCGAGCCGGGGAACAAGAGCATTTGGAAGCCTCTGTTTTGGGGGTGCAGCGCGATGTTCACCGGCAAGATGCCTATGGATATTCGATCCTCACTTCATCGAGCATGACGTACCCCTCGGGCAGGCGCGAGCGATCGGCCTCGTAGTCTCTCCCCGGTCGGAGCCGGTGGTAATCGCCCGGAACGGGCTGGAGCGGCCGCACGTCGAGCGGGAAGAGAATGAAGATGAGATCGAAATTCACGTCGCGCAGCAGATCCTCGATCGGACCCCGACCATACCCGGCGTCCTCATGCGAACCAAGTTGCGTCCATTGTTTCTGATCGGGAACGAGGGTGATCGTCTGCTCCGACCAGTCGGGCGTGATTTGGAAGGGCTGGGCCGTGAGGACTTGGTTCACGACGTTCGGCTTCGCCCAATCCAGCGTGCCTTCCTTGTCCCACGCGATGTTTCCTTGCGCCAGCAACACCAACTGCGCCCCGCGAAGATTGACTTCGCCTTTGAGGCGCGCATGGATCTTCGCGTTCGTCAGGTTTCGCGAAAATTCACCTTCGATGAAGCGATTCGGGCCGCAGGCGTCCGACACCTCTTTGTAAGTCCCGGAAAAGCCCGGCGGATAGGACGTGAGAAGGATGAACAGGAGATGAAGGTAGCCGGCACCGGGCGGTGCGTGGTTGGCATCCACGCCCCACGGGCTGCGCGAAATGAGCGCCCCGTCGCGGATTTCCGGGCGTACCGGCTGGAGAGGGTTTTCCCAAGACAGCCAGCCGGACGGGCCGTTGTTGAAAGTCTCAATGTAGGTCTTCGTCTTGGTATTCATTTTCGAATCGCTCCTTCGTTGCGCCACCAGCGGACTTCGTTGCTGCCGCGCTCGGCGCAGGCGACGACGTCCAGACGACCGTCGCCGTTCAGGTCCGCGAGCAGGACCTGATTGGCGAGTGGCCAATGTTCTTTGAGGAGTTGCATGGACCATTTGCCGCGCGGGTCTCCGTCGTGTTTGAAAAGCGCGATCCGCCCGGCGTCACCCCAGGCCGACGCCACGACTTCGATCTGTCCATCGCCGTCGAGATCGCCAGCGACCGCTTCGTGGGCGTTGTGAAAATGGTCGGCAATGATGTGCTTGCGCCAGGGGCTCCGGCCCGGTTGGCCTTCATGCTCGTACCACACCACTTGATGATTGGCCGGGTTGTCTTCCGCGTCCAAGCCGACCATGCCGAGCGCCATGACCACATCCACGCCCCCGTCGCCGTCCATGTCACACGGATGACCGTGGATGGGACGCGCGGCGGAGTCGATGATCGTCTTCTTCCAGGGCTGATGAATGGGATCGCCGGGATTCTTGTACCAGACGACTTCGCCTTCTTTGGCGGCTGTGCCGAGCACATCGATTCGGCCGTCCTTGTCGATGTCCACCGCGCACACCGCGCGCGTCTCCGCGATGGGATGATCAATGATGTGTGGAATCCAGTCGCCCCAACGTTTCTCATACCAGACGAACCGGTTGCCCTTTCTCCAACTGGAGGTGACGATGCTCAACGTGCCATTGCCCATGATGTCCGCCGCCGCGACGTCGTACGCGCCGGGAAGCATGTCGCGCTCGATGTAGTGCAACGGCCACGGACCTTTGCGGGGATCGGGCGGGTTCTCGAACCACAGGACATGGCCCTGCGAATTGTCGATGATGACCAAGTCGAGCCGGCCGTCGCCGTTTATGTCGGCGAGGCAATGGCGTTCGAGCAATTCGCCGCGCTCGCTCCTCTTCTCCCGGATCACGTGCTTGGTAAAGTTCCCTTTGCCGTCGTTCTCGAACCAGTACAGCCCGACGTACCCGTCGGCAGCTATGAGGTCCACATCACCATCGCCATCGATGTCGCCCGCGGCAATCCCGTAGGCGTAGTTGAACCCGTCAGCGATCAGGTACTCGGTGAACTTGATGCGTTCAGTTGTGGGCAATCTGGCTTTCATGTCGGCAGTGGGATTCAGTCGGTCCATTCATAGCCGAACACCTCGCCCGCACACAATTCGAAACGCAGGATCAGATATTTGTCCTTCGGAAGGTCGGCGACGCGCGCTTTCTTGAATTGCACCGGCGCTCTCACGGAATCGCCCGTGAACGGAATGGCGTCGTCGAATGAAAAGCCGGGCAGGTTCTCGCCTTTGCGCGGCATGACGTGCGCCGGGACAGACTGTTCGGCAATCGCCACGCGAATCGCGCCGTTCGGGGAATACGCGTTGATGGTGAGTTCGTCGCCCTGCTTCGGGCCGATTTCCACGTCGAACCTTCCGCGGAACGTGTGCGCGAGGCTCGCGAAACGGTGGCGTTTGATTTTTGCCAAGCCGAGCAATTGAGTCCCGCGTTGGACCTCGATCGGAATATCCTGGCGAAACAGTCCGTTGTTCGCGATGCACCAACCGTGCGGGTAGCATGTGCCGCTGTAATACAGCAACTGTTCGTCGCCATGTTCAACGAACGTGCTTTCGCAAACCATGAAACCGGCGTCGAAATCGCCGGGCCGGCCGACTTCCAGCAGCGACGGACGCCCGCGTGGATATCGCCAACGCTTCGCGTCATGCGAGAACGCCATGCGCAGATGAAAGATGCCGTTAAAGTTCTGTGCCATCCTGGTCTGGAGCGGCAAACCGACGGTAAAAAAGCTTTGTACGGTGAGATAGAGCGTGTCCACCTGGGACATGCTCAAGCCGTACAACTCGCCGACCTTGAATCCCCGTTGCGCGGCCACCAGATCATCGTAATCATCGGACACGAACGTTTCCTCCCATTGCCGGGTTCCATGGTAGCCTTCCCAGTGGATGCCATCCCGACTCTCGATCACTAATGCGGCCCGGCGCGGAATCAGTCCGTGGCTGGCGGCCATCTTGGTGTAAATCAAATACCGCTGACGAACGGGATCGGCGTGCAGGACGGCCCAGTCGCCGTGCTGAATGATCGGATTGCGGGTGATCTGATGCCAGCGCAGGCCGTCATCCGAACCGAAGAGATACATTCCCGGCTCGTTCAACTCGACATTTTCACAGACATCGGGCTCAGGCTCGGGCCATTTGTGCAGGGTGAGCGCCAGGTATTTGCAGCCGGCACTCGGCAACGCATACACCACACTCATCACGCACCCGGGCAGGCCGGCGAGATTATTCCCGGGCCAGCGGTTTTGCCCGGTGATCTTCAGATCCGGCTTGCGCCAATGAATGCCATCATCGCTCTCGGCGTAACAGGTCACCCAATGATCGGGTTCTTTGTCGCCGAGCCTCGCATCGGGCATGCACCCAAACCATTTGCGAAAAACTCCATTTTCCACCAGCGTCGTACCATAGGCGGAGGTGACCTTCGCATCCCATGACCCGGGCGCTCCCTGCTTCAATCCATGAATCGGCACTTTTTCCATCTGATAGAAGCGTTGCTCGAGATTCACTTCCCATTCGACCAGGTTGTCCGTGTCGAAGAAGACGTGACGTTTGGGGGACGTAGTTGGACCGAGCGTTTTGTTGTCGTGTATTCTGATTTCGTTTTTGTGGGTTTGGTGCATTTGGCCTCAGATCGTCCTACTTGGTTTGTTTGTGAATTGGTTATTTCGGCGGTTCTGTACAAGCGACGTACACTCTGCCGGAGGGTTCGTCCACGAGCATGTCGCGAATCCAGCCGCAGGAAGCTTGAAACACCTCCGCTGAACCCGACGGGTAGCCTTCCGCATCCAGCGGTTGACTCCGAATGATTCCGCCCTCCGTGAACGAATAGAGTCGGCGGGCATTCGAGTCGAGACGCAGAAGCGCGGTCTGCCCGATCGCGAAGCGGCGCGGCACACTGGTGAAACAGCCCCCCTTCGCGAGAGGATAGACGCTAACCGCTTCGCCGCCGGGCCCGTCCAAGACGTATAGCTTTCGCAGCTTCGGACTGATTTGAAGGCTACCGGAAGCTTCCGTTTCCTTCAGGCACGTTTGGAAGAATTCCATGCCCGTGCCATCCGTGGTGGGACGGAAATTGCAGAGGTACAGGCCGCGCGCGACGCAGTAGAGCCGCGCCCAGTCGCCC